>Ga0207695_10000172_pt1 | contig 190573 bp, 166 predicted proteins | sample KBSC54metaG_FD_184354 | JGI IMG/M metagenome (GOLD analysis project Ga0207695, IMG submission 184354) | Corn rhizosphere microbial communities from Kellogg Biological Station, Michigan, USA - KBS C5-4 metaG (SPAdes) (version 2) | ecosystem: Host-associated > Plants > Roots > Rhizosphere >...
GCAACTCCTCGCGCACGAGGAATTGGGTTTCGGTAAGTAGAAAAGCGGCTTCAAAGGCCGCGTCAATCCGGAGATGACATGGTGGGCGGTGCAGGGATCGAACCTGCGACCCTTGCCGTGTGAAGGCAATGCTCTACCGCTGAGCTAACCGCCCGTCGAAACGCCTTTGCGGCGTCGCTTGGGCCCGGGCGCGGAACGCGCGGGGCGCGCATTATTGCCCAGAGCCTCGCCGGACGCAAGGCGCAACACCGAATTGCTTTCCAGCCGCGGTATCGGCCGCCCTCGGCAACCGGATACACTTTGCCGATGATCGGCCCCATGCTCGCCCTGTTGTTGCTCCTCACCGCGCTCGCGATCTGGCAGAACGCGCTGAAAGCGCGCGACCTCGCTCGTGTGCTCGGGCATGAACTCTGCGCCCGAACCGGCGTGCAGTTGCTCGATCAGAGCGTATCGCTCGCCGGCGTAGGTTTTGCGCGCAATGCCGAAGGGCACTTGCGTTTGCGCCGCAGCTATAGGTTCGAAGTCAGTCTGGACGGCAGCGATCGCCACCGCGGCAGCCTGACGATGCTCGACGGGCGCCTGCTCGCCTGGAGCCTCCCGGTCGCCGAATCCCAGCCTGCCGTGCGCACGTCGAACGTGATCGAACTGCCGCGTCGGCTGAATTGATTCCGGTCTATTTCACCACGCGCAGATGCGGGCCCTTCTTCGGTGCGGGCTCGACGGGCGCCGCGCTTTCCGCATCGGTCGACGACGGCGGCTGGGTCGGCGGCTGGTTCTCGGCCGGGAACATCATGCCCTGCCCGTTCTCCTGCGCGTAGATCGCCAGCACCGCGCCGATCGGCGCTTCGACGGCCTGGCTCACGCCGGAAAACCGCGCCATGAAACGCACGTGATCCGCGCCGAGTTCGAGCTGCGCCACCGCGCGCGCGGCGACGTTGAGTACGACACGACCGTCCTTGACCGCACTCCTCGGCACTTTGACCCCCGGCGCGTTGGCGTCGACGAGGATGTACGGCGTCAGCCCGTTGTCGGCAATCCATTCGTACATGGCGCGCAACAGATAGGGGCGGTTGGAAGTCATTGCAGCAGAAGTCATGGTCTCAAATGAAAATAAGGTTAGGCGCGCAGCGCTTTCTCTTCTTCGGTAAGGCTGCGGGTGAAGCCGGGATTGCGGAAGATGCGTTCGCCGTAGTCTTCGATCACGCGCGCCTCGCGCGGCAGGTCGACGCCGAGACTCGGCAGACGCCAGATCAGCGGGGCGAGCGCGCAATCAGCGAGGCTCATTTCCGGATTGAGAAAGAATTTCGCCGCCTTGAACAATGGCAGGCTGGCGAGCAGGGTTTCGCGCAGACGTTTGCGCGCCGTGTCGGCAGGACGCCCGCCGGCTTCGATCTGCGCAACGAACGGATACCAATCGCGCTCCATGCGCACCATGGCCAGGCGCAGGCGCGCGCGCGACAGCGGATCGATCGGCATCAGCGGCGGATGCGGATAGCGCTCGTCGAGATATTCGCAGATGACGCCGGTTTCGTAGAGCACAAGATCGCGATCGACCAGGGTCGGCACGCTGTGGTACGGATTGAGGTCGACAAGATCCTCCGGCGGCGACTGCGGATTGACGCCGACGAAATCGTAAACCACGCCCTTGGCCGCCAGCACGAGACGAACGCGATGGCACTGCACGTCGTTGCGCGAGGAATACAGAGTCAGAACGGTGCGCGACCGTGGATTCAAGACCATGCCAAGATTTCCCTATGTTTCCCAACGCCCCCGCGGGAATCGAAGCTAACACGGCTGCGGAAAGCCGTGCCGCCACGCTTTTGCAACAATTTACACCTGTGCGGCGGCGGCGCCTAGCCTAGAAACAAAAACCGGCGCCTTGGCGCCGGTTAACCTCTCAAAAAAGAGGATTTTATTGAGAAGTGCGGCCACGAATGGCCGCTTCTCGATTTTCGCAATCAAGAACGATCGCACAAATCAATGTACGTCCTTCCAGTATTCCTTGTTGAGCAGCCAGGCAAGGAACGTGAAGAAGGCGAGATACAGGATCGCCCACACGCCCACCGCCTCGCGCTTGAGCGCCGCCGGCTCCCCGACGTACTGCAGGAACGTGGTGATGTCGCGTGCCGCGGCGTCGAACTCCTCGCCCGACAGACGGCCCTTGCTCGACAGCTCGAGCTTCTCGACCGCCGGCTCTTCGCCCGGCTTGGCCGGCGCATAGTGCGCCACCTGCGTGCCTTGCAGCTCCCACAGCACATTCGGCATCGACGCGCCCGGGAACACGGTGTTGTTCCAGCCGACCGGACGCGACGGATCGAGGTAGAAGGACTTCAGATAGGTGTAAATCCAATCCGGACCCTTCGCACGCGCTTCCAGCGAGAGATCGGGCGGCGCCTTGCCGAACCATACCTGCGCGTGATCGGCGGGCATGCTCGAGACGATCTGGTCGCCGATCTTCGCCCCGGTGAACGCGAAGTTCTTCAGCACTTCGTCGGGCGAAAGCTTCAGATCCGTCGCCAGGCGCGAATAGCTCTGGTATTTGATCGAGTGGCAACCCGAGCAATAGTTGAAGTACAGGCGCGCACCGCGCTGCAGCGAGGCGATATTGCTGACCTTCGTGCCGGAAGGCAGCAGACCGCCTTCCTCGGCGAATGCGGGTGTGGCCAATGCGACCAAGGCAAAAACAAGCACGGCTTTACGCATCATGGCTGGAAGATTCTTATTGAGAAGTGCGGCCAGGGATGGCCGCTTTTTGATTCTCGTCGTCAGGGATGATGACATTAGTGCCCTCCTCCTCCCGTCACTCGCTCCGGCACCGGTTTGGTCTTCTCGTAGCCGAACGCCGTGTAGATCCAGAGGAAGATGAAATAGCCGAAATACATGAGGACGAGCAGCCAGCCGAAGTGCATTTCGATGCTGGTCACATCGGCCGTCGCGCCGAAGAGCTTCGGAATCCACTCGCCTGTCAGGCCCGCACCAATCGAACCGAGCAGCAGGAACGTCAGCGCGAACAGGCCCAACGCAACCTTATAACCGAGCCCGCGATAGCGGATCGACTTAACCGCGCCGCGGTCGACCCAGGGCAGCAGGAACAGCAGCACGATCGAAGCGAACATCGCGAAGATGCCCAGGCCCTTGTCCGGGATCACACGCAGGATTCCGTAGAACGGCGTGAAGTACCACACCGGCTTGATCTCCGGTGGGGTGACGAGCGGGTTGGCCGGGATGAAGTTGTCGTTCTCGAGGAACCAGCCGCCGACGGTCGGCTGATAGAAGATGATGAACGCGCAGATCGTCAGAAAGAAGCCGACGCCGACGATGTCGTGCACCGTGTAATACGGATGGAACGGGATGCCGTCGAGCGGCTTGCCCGTGGCGGGATCCTTCTTCTTCTTGATCTCGACGCCGTCCGGATTGTTCGAACCGACTTCATGCAGCGCGAAGATATGCAGGACGACGAGCAGCAGCAGAACCAGCGGCAGCGCGATCACATGCAGCGCGAAGAAGCGGTTAAGCGTCGCATCGGCCGGGTTGTAGTCACCCATGATCCATTGCACGAGCGTGTCGCCGATCAGCGGCACCGCGCCGAACAGCGAGATGATCACCTTCGCACCCCAGAACGACATGTTGCCCCACGGCAGCACGTAGCCCATGAACGCCTCGGCCATCAGCGCGAGGAAGATAAACATGCCGAGCAGCCAGACCAGTTCGCGCGGCTTCTTGTACGAGCCGTACATCAGGCCGCGGAACATGTGCAGGTAGATGACGATGAAGAACATCGACGCGCCGGTCGAATGCATGTAGCGGATCAGCCAGCCCCAGTCGACGTCGCGCATGATGTATTCGACCGAGTCGAATGCCGTCGCCGCGCCCGGCTTGTAAAACATCGTCAGGAAGATGCCGGTCAGGATCTGGTTGACCAGCACAACGAGGGCGAGCACGCCGAAGTAGTACCAGAAGTTGAAATTCTTCGGCGCGTAGTACTCAGTCATGTGCTTGCGATACACCGGCATCAAGCCCGGTGCGCGCTCGTTGACCCAGTTGCCGATGGCAGTGAATACGTTGGCCATTAGGCTTTGTCCTCCGGATTCACGCCGATCAAAATGTGGGTGTCGTCGACGAACTTGTACGGCGGCACGACCATGTTCGCCGGCGCAGGCACGCCTTGGAACACGCGGCCGGCGATGTCGTAGCGCGACTTGTGGCACGGGCAGAAGAAGCCGCCCTTCCACTCCGGATCGAACGGTTCCGGCTTGATCTCAGGGATAAACTCCGGCGAGCAGCCCAGATGCGTACAGATGCCGATCATGACCAGCCACTCGGGCTTGATCGAGCGCGTTTCGTTCTGCGCATACTTCGGCTGCTGATCGACCTGCGACTTTGGATCGCGCAGACGGCCGTCGACCTGTGGCAGCGTATCGAGCATCGCCTTCGTGCGATTGACGATCCACACCGGCGAACCGCGCCAAAGGACAGAGATTTTCTGTCCTGGCTCGATTTTGCTGATGTCCTGCAGAACCGGGGCACCCGCGTTCTTGGCGCGTTCGCTCGGTTCCCACGATTTGACGAAGGGCACCACCGCAAATGCGGCCCCGATTCCGCCGACGACCACGGTCGTCCCGGTCAGGAACCTACGGCGTCCCTGATTCACACCCTCATTTGCCATCCGGCACTCCACGAGATTGAATGTTTGCAAAGCTCGGCATCCTGCCGCCTGATTTTAGATTGGATCGGGTAAACAAACGGTCGCGGCAGAGCCGCGCCACGTTCGTCGCATCAAGCACTTGCGTGCTTGATGCTTTGGCACATCCTGCACCAAAGCGGCTTTTCAAGCCGCTCTAGTCTGAAAATCCGCTGAGCAGCTCGTACGAGCTCCCCCAAAAATCGTGCTAGTTTACCCAAAGCCCCCTGTCGCAGACAACGAAAAACACACGGTCTGCATCTTGTCACACGCCTCCATGAAAAATTTCTATCGGCTGATCCAGTTCGTCGCGCAGTTCATCACCCTGGGTCTTGCCCTCGCCTTCGTGATCTCTTTGTTCGCACCGCAGTGGACGGCGCGCCTGCGTGGACAGGCCACCGACAACGCGTCGCAAGCGACCGAGGCTTCACCGACCGACAGCACGAAACCGCACACCGCCAAGCCTGCCACCCACCGCCCGGAGCAGGGCGTCGGCTTCGGTCCCGCGGCCAGCACCAGCAAAACTCCGGGTGCGGAAGAGACGGGAACAATCACGACGTCGTATTCGTCCGCGGTCGAAGCTGCTGCACCGGCGGTAGTCAGCATCTACGTCAACAAGATGGAAGAACAGCGGCGGCAGGTGTTGCTGCGGACGCGCGATCCGAATCTCCCGCCGCTGGTTCCGGCGCAGGTCGTGACCAACGTGCCGATCCAGAACCTCGGCTCCGGCGTCGTCGTCAATTCGGACGGCTACGTGCTGACGAACTATCACGTCATCGAGAGCGCGACCAATATCAGCGCGGTGATGCCGGACGGGCGTAGCGTCGCCGCCAAAGTCGTTGGCAGTGACCAGGAAACCGACTTGGCTGTGCTCAAGCTCGACGTGTGGAACGTGGCTGCGATCCCGATCGCGGAAAAGCCCGCCGTCGTCGGCGACGTGGTGCTCGCGATCGGCAATCCGTTCGGCCTCGACAAGACGGTGACGGCGGGCATCGTCAGCGCGGTCGGCCGCGTCGTCAATCCGGCGACGGGCGAGGATTTCATCCAGACCGACGCGGCGATCAACTCGGGCAATTCCGGCGGCGCGCTGGTCAACGCTTATGGCGAGCTGGTCGGAATCAACTCGCGGACCTACTCGCCTTCAGGCAACGTCGGCATCAGCTTCGCCATTCCGGTCACCACCGCGAAAATGGTGCTCGACCAGATCATCCGCAACGGCCGCGTGATCCGCGCCTGGATGGGCGCAACCTATCGCGACGTGCCGCCGCAACCGAACGATCCGATGCCCGTCGTTACAGGCGGAGCGCAGGTCACCTCGGTCACGCCGGGCAGCCCAGCGGAAAAGGCCGGGCTCAAAGTCGGCGACGAAATCGTGCGCTTCGACGGCAAATGGGTGAAGAATCAGGCGACGCTGCGCACCAGCGAATCGCGCCTTGCTCCGGGCACCAAGATCACCGTCGCCGCGAAGCGCAACGGCGAGGTGCAGCAATTCGACGTGGAACTCGTCGAGCGTCCGAATAGACCGACCGAGCCATCCGCGGCCGCCCGGCAGCCCGACCAGAACTAGTCGCGCGCGCGGAGCTTCAGCGGGCTTCCCCGTAGCGCTTGCGCAGCGTGGCCACACGCTCGACATAGACACGTGTCTCGTCGAATGGCGGCACACCGCTGTATTTCTGCACGTTCTGCGGACCCGAGTTGTAAGCCGCGGTCGCCAAGCGTTCGTCGCCGTTGAACAACTTCAGCAACATCGCCAGATAGCGCGCACCGCCGCGGATGTTCTGCCCCGGGTCGAACGGACTGCCCACGCCCAAGTCGTTCGCGGTCGACGGCATCAGCTGCATCAAGCCCTGCGCGCCCTTCACTGAAATCGCATTGGGGTTGAACGCAGATTCGGCGTGGATCACCGCGCGCAGAAACGCCTGGTCGACGCCGAACTCGGTCGACGCCGAAGCGACCTCATCCTTGTACGCGTCGAGATTGAGCGCCAGCGTGGCGAAATTGAGCGCCGACCGCACGTCGCAGGCGTAGCAGGTGGCGATGTAGGTGAACAGCATCTGATACGGACCGCCGCCGGGGCGGACATTGGTGTATTCGACGATGCCGTTCGCACGTGCGATCTTGTACACCGCGCCGCGCCGCACCTGGGTCGTCTTATCCGGTCGTTCGGTCGCATTCGGCGCGATCTTGGCCGGCGCCTCGCCGTTCAATCGCAGCTCGCTCGTGACATCGGCAAACGGCGACGCCGGTGCCGATTTGTATTCGAGGCGCGGTTTCGCATCGGCGACCTTTGCCGTGTCGGCCTCGGTGGAAGGGGGTTTAGCCGCCTCCTGCTTAACTTCGTCCGGCTTGGCAGGATCCGCTTTGGCCGTTTCCACCTTGGCGGGTTCCGCAAACGTCTTCGCGGGCTCGGCCTTCGCCGCCGGCTTGTGCGCCTTCGCCGCCGACTCGGTGTAATCGCTGCCCGGCAGCTTGGTGCACGACGCATAGCCGTCGGGCTTGTTCGTGATCGCCATTTCGCCCTGCGGCCCCTTGCAGCGATACACCGCACCGGCATGCGCGTGCGGCATCAGCGCCGCGAACGCGATCGCCAAACAGGACAGGCCGCACCAATGGCGCAACGATGATTTCATGAATGCCTTAGGCTTCGGGCGCCAAGTTTCTGACAGTATTCAGGTTTTGCCAAGCGAAACATAGCTCACAAGGGGTCGATTTCGGCCACGGCACATGCGGATGGCCCGTTCCGGCCTTAGAATGCGCGGTTACCGAAAAATTCCCTGCTCGTTAGTTCTCTTCGCAAATCATGCCCGGCAAACTTTTCATTAAAACTCACGGCTGCCAGATGAACGAGTACGACTCGGCCAAGATGGTCGACGTGCTCGCAGCCTCGCACGGGCTCGAACTGACGCAGAACGAAGCCGAAGCCGACGTCATCCTCGTCAACACCTGCTCGATCCGCGAAAAAGCGCAGGAGAAGGTGTTCTCGCAGCTCGGCCGTTGGCGCGAATTGAAGGCGAACAACCCGAACCTCGTCATCGGCGTCGGCGGCTGCGTCGCCAGCCAGGAAGGCGCCGCGATCGTCAAGCGCGCACCGTACGTTGACCTCGTTTTCGGTCCGCAGACTCTGCACCGCCTGCCGCAGATGATCGAGGCGCGCCGTGAAACAAATAAGGCGCAGGTCGACATCTCCTTCCCCGAGATCGAGAAATTCGACCATTTGCCGGCACCGCGCAAGGAAGGCGTGACCGCGTTCGTTTCGATCATGGAAGGCTGCTCGAAATATTGCTCGTACTGCGTCGTGCCGTACACGCGCGGCGAGGAAATCAGCCGGCCGTTCGACGATGTGATCGCCGAAGTCGCGCAGCTCGCCGAACAGGGCGTGCGCGAAGTCAATCTGCTCGGCCAGAACGTTAATGCCTATCGCGGCGCGATGTATGACGGCAGCGTTGCCGATTTGGCGCTGCTGATCCACGCCATCGCCGAACTCGACGGTATCGGCCGCATTCGCTTCACGACCTCGCATCCGCTCGAATTCTCCGATTCGCTGATCGAGGCCTACGCGAACGTGCCGAAGCTGGCGAACTATCTGCACCTGCCCGTGCAGTCCGGCGCCGACCGCGTGCTCAGTGCGATGAAGCGTGGCTACACGGCACTCGAGTTCAAGCAGAAGCTCCGCAAGCTGCGTAAGGTTCGCCCGGACATTTCCGTGTCGAGCGATTTCATCGTCGGATTCCCCGGCGAGACGGACGCCGAGTTCGAGCAGACGATGAAGCTGATCGACGACGTCGGCTTCGACCAGAGCTTCTCCTTCATCTTCTCCAAGCGTCCCGGCACGCCGGCGGCAAATCTGCCCGACGATACTAGCGACGCGATCAAGCACGCGCGCCTCGAACGCCTGCAGGCGACGATCAACGCGAATGCGAAAGCGATTTCGCAGGCGATGATCGGCACCGTGCAGAACGTGCTCGTCGAGGGCCCAAGTAAGAAGAGTCCGAAGGAAATGACCGGCCGCACGGAAAACATGCGCTACGTGAACTTCCCGGCACCGGCGAACTTGGTGGGCCAGTTCATCGACGTGCAAATCACCGAAGCGATGAGCAATTCGCTGCGCGGCCGGATCGCGACGAAAGCGGCCGCGTAACGCCCGTATGGCTGCGAACACCCATCACAATCTTACGCTCGAACCGAACGACGGCGAGCGCCTGGCGAATCTTGCCGGCCCGTTCGATCAACATCTGCGCCAGATCGAGATGCGCGTCGGTGTCGAGATCGCCAACCGCGGCAACGTGTTCCGCATCAGCGGCGAGGGGCCGAAGGTCAAGCTCGCCGAACGTGTGCTGCGCGACCTGTTCGACGTGACGGCAAGCGAAGCGCTCGATGGCGCACAGGTGTCGTTGCACCTATCCGAGTCGGGCATCGAATCGCTCGCCGACAAAGGCTTCGAAGCGCAGGACGTTGCAATCAAGGTCAAGCGCGGCACCGTGCGCGGGCGCGGCGCGAATCAGCAAAGGTATCTGCATGCGATCACGCGCCACGACATCAACTTCGGCATCGGCCCGGCCGGCACCGGCAAGACTTATCTCGCCGTGGCGATGGCGGTCGACGCGCTCAGCGATGCACGCGTGCAGCGCCTCGTCCTCGTGCGCCCCGCGGTCGAGGCCGGCGAGAAGCTCGGCTTCCTGCCGGGCGATCTGACGCAAAAAGTCGATCCGTATCTGCGCCCGCTCTACGACGCGCTCTACGAAATGCTCGGCGTCGACCGCGTGAGCAAGCTGATCGAACGCAACGTGATCGAGATCGCGCCGCTCGCCTACATGCGCGGGCGCACGCTCAATGACTCGTTCGTCATCCTCGACGAGGCGCAGAACACGACGGTCGAGCAGATGAAGATGTTCCTGACCCGCATCGGCTTCGGTTCGGTCGCCGTCGTCACCGGGGACCTCACCCAGATCGACCTGCCGCGCCATGTGAAAAGTGGCCTGCGCGATGCGGTCGAAGTGCTCGGCAAAGTCGAAGGCATCAGCATGACCTTTTTCGAGGCCAAGGACGTCGTGCGCCATCCGCTCGTGCAGCGCATCGTGCGCGCCTACGAGGCGCGCGAACCTGCGCCCGGCAAGGACTCGGCGGAGGCCGCGAAAGCGTGAGCGAGCCGCGCCTTAACCTGTCCGTCTTCGTGCAAAACCAGTTCGGGCGGCGCGGCGTTCCCACGGCGCGCTCGTTCGAAACCTGGGTGCGCGAGGCGTTGGCCGGTCGCCACGGCGGGCGGACCGAAGTGAACGTCGTTCTGCTCGACACCGACACCGCGCGCGAGTTGAATTTGCGTTATCGCAAAAAGGACTACGCGACCAACGTGCTCAGCTTTCCCTACGAGCCGGCGCCGCGCGAGAAATCCGGGTTGCTCGGCGATCTCGTGCTCTGCCCGCCGGTCGTCGCTCGCGAAGCCGCCGAACAGGGCAAAGCCGCCCGCGATCACTACGCCCACCTCACCGTCCACGGCGTGCTGCACCTGATTGGCTACGACCACGAAGACGCCCGCGACGCGGAAAAAATGGAAGCGCTCGAGCGGCGCATCCTTGCGAAGCTTGGCATTGCCGACCCGTATAACTGATTGATTTCAATATATTTATAAATCTGTCACCGATCTTCCGGTATACTAATAGGCCGCCCTGTTGGGCTTTGCCTCAAGATACATGAACGACGATCCTCCGAATTCGGCTCCACCGCGATCGTGGTTGGACCGAATCAGCCAGTTGGTCTCTGGCGAGCCGCGCAACATCGAAGAATTGCTCGAAGAGTTGCGCCATGCGCAGGCGAACGGCCTGCTTTCCAACGACACTTTGTCGATGGTCGAAGGAGCGATCGAAGTTGCCGACCAACAGGTCGGCGACGCGATGGTGCCGCGCGCGCAGATGGTCGTGCTGCCGGTCGACGCGCCCTTCGACGAGATCCTGCGCCGCGTGATCGAATCCGGCCATTCGCGCTTCCCGGTCCATGGGGAAGACGCCGACGAGATCGTCGGTATCCTCCTTGCCAAGGACCTGCTCAAGGCGTTTTCCAACGGCTCGACGCCGAAGGACATTCGCCCGCTGCTGCGCCCTGTCGCGATGATCCCCGAGTCGAAACGGCTCGACGTGCTGCTTAAGGAATTCCGCCAGTCACGCAACCACATGGCGATCGTGATGGACGAATACGGCGGCGTTGCCGGCCTGATCACGATCGAAGACGTGCTCGAGGAAATCGTCGGCGAGATCGACGACGAGCACGATGAGGAAGACCCGGCGCGCAAGAAGCTGATCCAAGTCCAGCCGGACGGCCGCTTCCTCGTCAATGCATTGACCCCGATCGCCGACTTCAACGAGCGTCTCGGCAGCAAATTCTCCGACGACGAATTCGACACGATCGGCGGCATGGTGACGAGCGAGTTCGGCCATCTGCCCGAAACGGGCGAGGAAGTCGATCTCGGCGGCTTCCATTTCCACGTGACCCGCGCCGACGACCGCCGCGTACTGCAGTTTGCCGTGCGGCGGGGCGATGCCTGATTCCGCGATCACTCTGACTCGCCGCCCGATGCAGCGCATGCTCCTTGCGCTGCTGATGCTGTTCGCCGCGACGGTCGGTGCGCAGGGGCTCGACGCGAACTCCAGCGAACCCGGCGCCAACCTCGGCGTCTCGCTGATCACCTTCGGCCCTGGCGAAGAGGTCTGGGAACGCTTCGGCCACAACGCGATCGAAGTCCGCAACACCCAGACAGGCGCCGGCCTGCTCTACAACTACGGCATGTTCGATTTCGCGCAGGAGAATTTTTTCCTCAACTTCGCGCGCGGCCGGATGATGTACCGCATCGCCGTCGGCGATCCCGAGGAGGAGTATCCGATCTACGTCGCCGAAGGCCGCTGGATCGTGCGCCAGCAACTGAACCTGACACCGGCGCAGCGCCTCAAACTCGCCGAATATCTCGACTGGAATGCGCGCCCCGAAAACGCGCAATATCGCTACGACTACTTCCGCGCAAACTGCTCCACGCGTGTGCGCGATGCACTCGACGAGGCGCTCGGCGGCGCGATCAAAGCGCAACTCATTTCACCCTCGCGTGGCTTCACCTACCGCATGGACGCCGACCGCCTCATGCGCCCGGACACCGCGCTGATGCTCGGTATCGACGCCGGTCTCGGCCCCTACTCCGACCAGCGCCTGTCGTACTGGGACGAGAGTTTCGTGCCGATGGAATTCATGCGCCACATGCGCGAAATCACCCTGCATGACGCCAATAGCCAATCGATTCCGCTGGTCGCGAACGAAATCGTACTCAACCAGGGCCACCTGCCCGATCCGCAGGAATTTCCACCACGCTGGATCTGGGGCGCACTCACGACGGGGACCATCGCTGCACTCATTCTGTTTGGTCTCGCGCGCGCGCGCGCGAACGCGGCGGCACGCATCGTGTTCGCGACGAGCACGAGCGTGATCGCGCTCGTCTGTGGCATCGGCGGCCTCGTTCTGATCGGCCTCTGGGCTTTCACCGAACACCTTTCCGCCTGGCGCAACGAAAATATCCTGCTGCTCAACCCGCTGTGCCTGCTCCTGCTGCCGGCGTGGCTCGGCGCGTTTCGCCAACGCTGGCGTCCGTCGCGCTTTGCTCAACGCGTTGCACTGACGATCGCGTTTTGCGCCACGCTTGCCTGGTTTGTGAAGATCCTGCCGGGGTTCACCCAGGACAACTATTTCTGGCTTGCGTTACTGCTGCCCGTTCATCTCTCCCTCGCGTTCAGCCTTACGCAATCTCATTCGTTTCGGCACCGATAGACGCGTCGCGTGCGATTGCGGCCGTCATCACGCTTCCGGCATCATGCGTGCATTGCAACCACCGCGGTAAAATCATGGACATGTCCGTTTCGTCCAGCCCAGCCCCCGCCGACCCTACCCCGGCATCGCCAATGCTGGTGAACTGTGTTGCCTACGGCAAAGACGGGCGCAAGCTGGGCGACGTGGTGCTCGACGACATCAGCAACGTGCTGCAGCACCCGGATCAGTTCATCTGGGTCGGCCTGCATGAACCCGACGAAGCGCTGCTCGGCAAGCTGCAGGAAGAGTTCGGCCTGCACGACCTCGCCATCGAGGATGCGCACTGCGCGCACCAGCGGCCGAAGATCGAAATCTATGACGACGTGTTGTTTGTCGTGCTGCACACCGCGCAGGTGGTGAACGGCAAGATCGAATTCGGCGAGACGCATATCTTCCTTGGCAAGAATTTCCTGCTCACCGTACGCCACGGCGCATCGCTCTCTTACGCCACGGCACGCAAGGCGTGCGAGCAGACGCCAGAACTGATGGCGCTGGGGCCGAGCTACGCGCTCTACTCCGTGCTCGATTTCATCGTCGACAACTTCCTGCCGATCGTCTCTTCGTTCAAGGAAGATCTGCACGAACTCGAAAAAGAAATCTTCGAAGACACGTTCAAACGCGAGGTCATCGAGCGCCTTTACCTGCTCAAGCGTGAGCTCGTGACTCTGCGCCTGGCGGTGTCGCCGATGCAGGATATCCTCAATCAGCTCTCGCGCTTTCATGGCCGCCAGATCGACGACGAGGTGCGCCCTTACCTGCGCGACGTCTACGATCACGCCACACGCATCAGCGATGCGACAAATACGATGGGCGAGTTGCTCACCGCGGCGATGAACGTCAACCTGGCGATGGTCAGCGTGGCGCAGAACGAAGTCGTCAAGCGGCTCGCCGGCTGGGCCGGCCTTCTCGCCGCGCCGACGCTGATCGCGAGCTGGTACGGCATGAACTTCCACAACATGCCCGAGCTCTCCACCGACTACGGCTACTACATTCTCATCGCAGCGACCGCGGCAGTTTGCATTGGGCTGTACGTGGTGCTCAGGCGCGCGCATTGGCTGTAGAGATCGACCAGCAACGCGGCGCAAACAAAGAATCGTCGCGGTCGCTGTATAAATTTTTTTGAGACGCGGTTATCGTTTGCGCCGAGTATAAATTTGCACTTTTGTTTTCTTCGTCACGCTTTGCATCTAGACAAATCGGTATTCTTGCTGTACCGAAAGTCTGGGTGATGAATGAATATTTGTATCAAGGCCGTGTGGGCCGGTTTAGCGTTGTTATCCGCATCGAGCGCAACTGCACAAGTCAACCTCCTCCGTTCCGTCGACGACAGTCGAGCAAGCACTCCCTCCGCCTTGCAAGGTCGAATACAACGACCTGTCGCCGTTGATAGTACAACTCTCCATGCGATGCGCGCCGGCGATGAGGCGACCATCGAGCTGCCGAGCGGCACCCGCTATTCCGTAACCTATGACCATACCGAATCCGCCTACGCTGGCGGCGAGGTTTGGGTCGGCTATGTGCGCGGTTACGGCAAGGACTACCCCGTGCTGATCTCCACCTACGCGGGCGCGGTCAACGGCAGCATCGTCACACCAAGCGGAAAATTGCGCCTGCAAGGCACGGAGCAGAGTTCGCTATTGACCGACATGGAGGCGGCGAATGAACGACTGTTTATGCCGTCCGCGGATGACATCGCACTTCCGCCTTCAATCGCGAAACGAACAGCCACCTTGCCGAGCATCGACACCGCCGCCGTCGATGCGGCCGCAGCGGCAACCGCCAGTTCCCCCGCGCAGATCGATCTGCTGATTTTGTTCACCAACGAGTTGCAAACCCAACTCGGCGGTTATTCGGCGACCATTGCAAGACTCAATCTTCTCGTCGCCACGGCGAACAGTGTATATGCGAACAGCGGAATCTACGTTTCGCTGAATCTCGTCTACGCGCAATGGGTCAACTACTCGTATGACGGCTCGGACGACGGCACGGCTTTGAGCAGCTTACAAGGCGATGCCACGGTCGCCGCTTTACGCAATCAATACGGCGCGGATGTGGTGGCGATGGTGAGGCCGTTTCAGGCCTCGATCTGCGGCTTGTCCTACATCACGCAGAACTTCAGCTCGTCGGCATATGCCTTCTCCGTCATCGAAGACGGCAGCAACGGCGGCTACTACTGCGACGTCACCACGCTGACCCACGAAATCGGACATACGATGGGGGCCGCACACGACGTCGCCACCTCGACGCAATACGGCAGCAGTGTCGACGGCTATCCCAGCTATAACCGCGGCTATTGCAACGGCAGCTCCGCTACGATCATGTCTTACCCAAACTCCTCCAACGGCTGCAGTCCGTTGGTGAGATATTTCTCCAACCCCAACCTCACCACCTGCGGCTCGGGTCACTGCGGTGTGTCGATCGGCACTTCCTATACCGTGGGAAGCACGACAGTCACCGGCGCCGACAGCACCACCGCGATCAACAATAACGCGCCGATGATGGCGGCGTGGAGAGCCGCTCCCAGCAAGTTCACCTCATTGGTTCCGTCGCGTCTGCTCGATACGCGCGCCGGTATGTCGACCACCGATGGTCTGTTCGCCGGTGTCGGGGCATTGTCGGCGGGCGGGCAGGTCGACGTTACGGTCGCCGGGCGCGGCGGGATTCCCGCGATAGGTGCCGGTGCCGCGGTGCTCAATGTCACCGCCGTCAATCCGACCACGAACGGCTACATCACGGCGTGGCCGACGGGGACTTCGCGTCCGCTGGCCTCCAACATCAATTTCACGCCGGGTCTGACTATTCCCAATCTCGTGGTAGCCAAGCTGGGCAACAGCGGCAAGGTATCGCTGTACAACTCCACAGGCACTACCAATCTCATCACCGATGTCGCAGGCTGGTTCCCGGCGACCTCGTCGTTCGTACCTCTGGTGCCGGCACGCATCCTCGATACGCGATCCGGCTCGCCGGTCGCGCCGGGGGTGGAACTCGATGTCGCAGTTGCGGGCCAGGGCGGCGTGCCCGCGAGTGGCGTGGGCGCCGTTGTCCTCAACGTGACCGCCACGCAACCGACAGCGACGGGGTTCATCACCGCGTGGCCTGCCGGAAGCGCGCGACCGAATGCGTCCAACCTCAATTTCGTTGCCAGCCAGACGGTGGCCAATCTCGTCATCGCCCGCGTCGGCTCGAACGGCAGCGTGGCTTTGTACAACTCCAACGGCTACACACATGTGGTTGCAGATGTGGCCGGCTGGTTTCCTTCCTCCTCGGAGTTGACCCCGCTCGTCCCCGCGCGCCTGCTGGATACGCGTCCGGGCTGGCCGACCACCGACGGCCAATATGCCGGGGGCGGCGCGTTGGGTGCGGGTAGCGAACTCGACCTGACGGTCACCGGCCGCGCCGGAATTCCGACCTCGGGCGTCGGCGCGGTGGCGCTGAACGTGACGGCGGTGATACCGAGTTCTGTCGGCTTCCTGACGGTTTGGCCAGCGGGCGCCACGCGTCCGAATGCATCGAACGTCAACCTCACTCCGGGCAAAGTCGTGCAGAACCTCGTCATCGCCAAGGTGGGCTCGAACGGCCAGGTGGCGATCTACAACTCCACCGGCTCTACCCAAGTCATTGCCGACGTGGTTGGCTGGTTCGCCACCCCATAATTCCCTGATCACATCGCCGCGCCGTCCGCACTCGGCCGAAAGGCCGACTTGACGGTATTGCTGCCTCGCATGACACTCGCACGAACAAGAACGGTCAGCGGGAGAGAGGGGCTATGAGCGACGTCGTCGGCAAACTGGTCTGGGGGGCGATCGCGATTGCGGGCGCGATGTGTCTGGGAGTGGTTGCTCTGAATCGCGGCGAGTCGGTCAATGCGATCTGGCTCGTCGCCGCGGCGCTCGCGGTATTCGCGGTCGCCTACCGCTTCTACTCGAAATTCATCGCCGAGAAAGTGCTCGGCCTCGACCCTACGCGCGCCACCCCCGCACGCCTGCGCAACGACGGCCTCGATTACGTGCCGACCGACAAGTGGATCGTCTACGGCCACCACTTCGCCGCGATCGCCGGCGCCGGCCCGCTCGTTGGCCCCGTGCTCGCCGCACAGATGGGCTACCTGCCCGGTACGCTGTGGATCCTCGCCGGCGTCGTCATTGCCGGCGCCGTGCAGGACTTCATGATCCTCGGCCTCTCGGTGCGCCGCGACGCGCGTTCGCTCGGTCACATGCTGCGCGCCGAACTCGGCAACGCTGCCGGCGTAACCTGCATGATCGGCGTGCTGGTGCTGATGATGATCGTGCTCGCGGTGCTCGCCCTCGTCGTGGTCAAGGCGCTCGCGATCAGCCCATGGGGCACGTTCACCGTCGCCTGCACGATTCCGATCGCGATCTTCATGGGCATCTACCTGCGCTTCCTGCGTCCGGGCCGCGTGCTCGAGGTGTCGATCATCGGCCTCGTGCTGTTGCTCGTGTCGATCTGGCTCGGCGGCGTGGTCGCGGCCGATCCTACCTGGGCGAAATATTTCACCTTCAACGCGGCGCAGCTTGCGTGGCTCGTGATCGGCTACGGCTTCTTCGCCTCGGTGCTGCCGGTGTGGCTGCTGCTCGCGCCGCGCGACTATCTCTCGACCTTCCTCAAGATCGGCACGATCGTGTTGCTGGCGATCGCGATCTTCTTCTCCGCACCGTATCTGCAGATGCCCGCGGTGACGAAGTTCATCGACGGCACCGGCCCGGTGTTTCAGGGCAACCTGTTCCCGTTCCTGTTCATCACGATCGCCTGCGGCGCCGTGTCGGGCTGGCATTCGATCATCTCTTCGGGCACGACGCCGAAGCTGCTGTCGAACGAATCCGAGGCACGCATGGTCGGCTACGGCGGCATGCTGACCGAGGCTGCGGTCGCGATCATGGCGATCATCGCCGCGAGCGCGCTGCATCCGGGTGTCTACTTCGCGATGAACTCGCCGAGCGCACTGATCGGCAGCGATGTTACGAGCGCGGCGACCGCAATCAGCCAGTGGGGTTTCGTCGTCACCCCCGACCAGCTCATACAAACCGCAAAGGACATCGGCGAATCGACCATCCTCTCGCGCGCCGGCGGCGCGCCGACGCTTGCGGTCGGCATGGCCCAGCTGCTGCACGGAATCATGCCGAGCGAAGGCATGATGGCGTTCTGGTACCACTACGCGATCCTGTTCGAGGCGCTGTTCATCCTGACGACCGTGGACGCAGGCACGCGTGTCGGCCGCTTCATGATCCAGGAGCTCGCCGGTCTCGCCGTGCCCGCGTTGAAGAAAACGGAGTCCTGGGGCGCGAACATCGTCACGACGATCTTCTGCGTCGCGATCTGGGGCTATTTTCTTTACGCGGGCGCGACCGATCCGCTCGGCGGCATCAACACATTGTGGCCGCTGTTCGGCATCGCCAACCAGATGCTCGCGGCGATCGCGCTGACGCTGTGCCTCGTCGTCGTGGTGAAGAAGAAGCTCGCGCGCTACGCCTGGGTGCCGGGCATTCCTGCCGCATGGCTCGTGATCTGCACGCTGAGTGCGGGCTGGGTGAAATTGTTCGATGCGAAGATCGGCTTCCCCGCCGCTGCGGCGAAATATTCGCAGGGCATCGCGGACGGCAAGCTGATCGCGCCGGCGAAGAGCGCTGCCGAAATGCAGCAGATCGTCACCAACAACACGATCGATGCGGCGCTCACCGGTTTGTTCATGGCTCTCGTCGTCGCCACCGTTGCATTCGGCGTGCGCGCGATCCTCAAGGCGAACGCGGCCGCGCAACCGACCGTGAACGAAGAACCGTACATCGCCCTCACCTCGCTGTCCCGCTGAACGTTGATTTCGGAAAGATGCAAATCGCGATCGCAGCCAACGTCGTCCAACAGTTCTGGCGCCGCGCCGTGCAAACGGCGCGGCTCGCGATCGGCGTACCCGACTACGACACTTATGTATTGCACCTACGCCGCCATCATCCCGAACGCGTGATTCCGAGCTACGAGGAATTCTTCCGCCAGCGCCAGGATGCGCGCTACAAGAACGGCGGCACGCGCGGCTGCTGCTGAGAACAGTCCCCGGGGCGGCAGTCGCCCCGCGTCGCGGGGTTGCAGGCGATCAACCTTAACGGTGCCTCCTGGCTCCGGGAGTTGCAATTCCGGGCTGCAGCCCGCATTGTTTCGCTCCATATCCCGCGCTTTCTTTTTCCATGAAGTGGTTTCTGCTCGCCCTGTTTCTGGTCCCCGCGATCTACGTGCATTTCCGTGGACGCATCCGCTACAACCCGTTCCGCCAGCTCGGTGATCACTCGACCATCTTCGCTCCGCTGAATCTGTTCATGTACACGTTTTCGCGCGTGCATGCGAATCCGTATCTGCCGGTTTCCGCACTACCCGAGATGGAGAAGCTGCGCGCGCACTGGCGCGAGATTCGCGACGAAGCGCTCGCGTTGCGTTCCGCCCACGAGATCAAGGCGTCGAATCAATACAACGACGTCGGCTTCAATTCGTTCTTCCGCTTCGGCTGGAAGCGGTTCTATCTCAAATGGTACGACGACGCGCATCCATCCGCGGCGAAGCTATGCCCGCTAACGACGCAACTACTGAAGGACATCCCCTCGGTGAAAGCGGCGATGTTCGCCGAGCTGCCCTCCGGCGCGCGCCTCATGAAGCATCGCGACCCGTACGCCGGCTCGCTGCGCTATCACCTCGGCCTCGTCACACCGAACGACGACGGCTGTTGGATCGACGTCGACGGCCAGCGCTACAGCTGGCGCGACGGCGAGGACGTAGTCTTCGACGAAACCTTCATCCATCACGCGAAGAACGAAACGCAGACCGATCGCATCATCCTGTTCTGCGACGTCGAGCGGCCGATGAAGTATGGCTGGGCGCAGACGGTGAACGATTGGTTCGGCCGCCACCTCGTGCGCGCTGCGAGTTCGCCGAACGAAGCAGGCGATGCGACCGGCGGCCTCAACCGCGTGTTCAAGTATTTCTATGCCGTGCGCCTCAAGGGCAAAGCGCTCAAGGAAAGCAACAAGAGCCTCTACTACGCGATCAAATGGTCGATCGGCCTCGCCGTGCTCGCGCTGATCATCTGGCTGTAAATTTTCAGGATTGACAACATGGCTGCCGCTCCGCTGCGCGTCGATGTCTGGTCTGATTTTGTCTGCCCGTTCTGCTTTATCGGCTCGCTGCGCCTGGAGCAACTCGCTGCGCAGCGGCCGCTCGATATGCACTGGCACGCCTTCCAGTTGCGCCCGGCCGGCGCCCCGCCGATGGACGCGGCCAAGCGCAAGATGATCCTCGAGCACACGCCTCAACTCGCGGCGCAAATGCGCGAAGAATTCGGCCTCGCCATTAACCGTGGCCCGCTCGACATCAACTCGCGCGCCGCACACCGCCTGTTCTCCGCAGCAAACCAGGTCGGCAAAGGCGCCGAGGTCCACGACGCGCTATTCCGTGCCTACTGGCTGCATGGCCAGGACATTTCCGATCCGAACGTGTTGTCTGCCCTCGCCGCCGGCAGCGGACTCGACGGAGCCGCCGCTATTTCCGGCGACGATACGATGAGTGAACAATCCGTCACCACCGACCTTGCCTCGGCGGCGGAGTACGGCTTCCATGCCGTGCCTGCGATTGTGTTTGGCCAGAAATACTACGTCAGCGGCGCGCAACCGCTGGTCGTGTTCGCGCAAGCGGCAGAAAAAGCCGCGTCCGAGCAGTCCAATTGACGCTGCGCGCGCTTTTCGACGCGATGCACGCCAGAGCCGCCGAACTGATCGAAACACTGCGCCTCGAACCGCATCCCGAAGGTGGTCGTTTCCTCCGTGTATACACTTCTACTTCGCAACTTTTACACAATGGCGCCTTGCGCCCTACCACCACAGCGATCCACTATCTTCTGTGCGCCGGCGAAATCAGCCGCTGGCACCGCATCGACGCCGACGAAATCTGGCAGCACCACGAAGGCGACGAGCTCGAACTGATGCTGTTCGATGAAGTCGCAGGCAAGCTGGAACGACATCGTCTCGGCCGCAGCGACAAGGCGACGAACACACAGCCTCTCGTCGGCGTACCTGCGGGCATCTGGCAAGCCGCACGCCCACTTGGCGATTACGCACTCGTCGGTTGTAGCGTTGCCCCCGGTTTCGACTTCGCCGGATTCACGCTTCTCGATCCGGCATCGGATATAGCACACCGCCTTGCCGCAATCGACCCAGAGGCGCTGACGCTGGTTTGAGACCTTCGTTATTAACCGTGACTGCGAGGCTCGCGGGCAGGCGTATCTTTCTACGGCTTTTGCAGCGCGACAGCGACCGTTGCGGAAGCAGCCTTTGGGGTCATCGCAAGTTGCGCCTTCATGTCAGCGAGATCGCTAGCGAGATTGCCGGTCAGCGATTCAAGTAGCGCGACGCGCGTCTTCTGCGCAGTCGATTCGGAACGAAGCAGTTCGATCTCACGATCCTTATCGCTTCGCAATTTGGCCATTTCGCGATCTCTTTCATCCAGCCGTGCCGCAGCCTTCGCCTCGCTTTCCACGAGCAGCGTGTTGAGGCCCTGAATCGCCGCTAGCGCAACGCCATCGGCATCGACCGTGTCGATGCCCTTGTCGGATTCGCCCAGTTGAAACGCCGCGTAGAAATCTTGCGCCATCGGTCCCATGTGCCGAAATTTTGCATCCTGGGTCTTGTATTGCCACGTATTCAACGGTAGCGAAGCGATCTTCTTCAGCACTTCGCGCCCATCGACGGCTTGCACCGCCGTCTTCGCGTTGCGATCCGACAACACTGTCCAGCTGCTGCTGCCTGGAGTTAACTCAGCGCCCGTCGCACCGCTCGAGCTTGTCACGAAAACGAAACCGCCGGAGGCGATGGCCATGAACTGGTTATCCGCGGAATTGACAATCCCCGTCCGCGGAGAAGCATCACCGTATATAAACGATCCCCTATGGCCGTTTGTGCTTACGCTTGTCCCCATTGCGGTTGAGTAATGCCCACTCGCAGTCGTGTTCAAGCCCAATGCGGTCGAACCTTCGCCACTCGCGGAGGTGAACGCCCCCATCGCCACGGAGGTACTTCCGCTGGCAGTCGTGTTTTGACCCATGGCCGTTGAATGAATCCCGCTGGCTTGCGTACTACTGCCGATGGCTGTCGAGTATTCACCGCTCGCGGCGGTATTTACCCCAATGGCGGTCGAGCCTGTGCTATTGGCAACTGAATACGCGCCCATCGCTACCGAAGTGCTCCCGCTGGCGACGGTGTTTTGACCCGTCGCTGTCGAATAAACGCCGCTGGCAACAGCGCCACTACCCATTGCCGTCGCTGCATAGCCACTGGCAGCCGTGCCTTCACCGAAAGCAACTGCGTGATTACCGCTGCGATCCTCATTCCACGACATCGGCAACCAGTAACCAACGAGATTGATCGTCATGTCGATCTGCCCGTTGGCCACTTGCAGGAAGAAACGCCCGGGATTCGAACCGGACGAAATGCCGACCGGCACGTTTGTATAACCAGAGTTGTACTGCACCTGGCCCGCTGTCGCGCTCGCCACCGTGGGGTTGTACACCGCGGTGCCGATGGTGGGCGCGGTCGTGCCTGCATCGGCCGACCAGGTCGTGATATTGCCCGGGTCGCTGGCATTGAGCAGGTTCATGTTGACGCTGACAGCTTCAATGCCTTTGGGAATACTGCATCCCGTCGCACTGCCGTGTTGGGCGTCGCCCTGGATGTCAGCATCGAACGCGCCGAACACATAAGCACCGTGCGCATCACTCAACGGCCCCGCGCCACCGGTTGAGATGCGCGTGTCGAGCAGGCGGCATGGTTTGGAGAGCGGCACATAGACGAGTTGATTGGCATAAGCCGATTCGGCGAGCAGGACAGCAGCAAGGATGGGCAAAGCAATGGATAGCGATCGATAGCGAAACGTCGACATGGCAAATCCTCCGAATGTTTTGAATTGCGGAAGGCAGTATTCCGTTACAAGCACATGCAGAAATGACGAGAAAAAAAAACGGGTCGCACCCGACAAATTGGACCAATCGGGTAGCGGAATGACGCCGTGACTACGGCTGCTGCACAACGGCGACCGGTATAGCAACGGAACGACGCAACGCCGCAACCTGTACTTTCATATCAGCCATATCGGCAGCGACGGATTCAAGCGAGGCGACGCGCGCCTGCAGAGCGGCGATTTGTGCATCTTTGTTTTTCGCCTGCGCAGCCATTTCCGAACGCGACGACGTCATCTCTAAACGCAGCGCCGTTATTTCACGATCTTTCTCGACTAGCTCCGCGTGAAGGCCTTGAATCGCCGCCAGCGCCACGCCGTCCGCGTCAACCGTGTCGATGCCCTTGTCGGATTCGCCCAGTTGAAACGCGGCGTAGAAATCTTGCGCCATCGGGCCCATGTGTCGGTACTTCGCGTCTTGGGCTTTGTATTGCCATGTGTTCAATGGCAGCGCGGCGACTTTCTTCAACACTTCGCGCGAATCCACGGGCTGCACCGAGGTCTTTGCATTGCGATCCGACAAGTTTGTCCAACTGCCATTTCCCGGAGACAGCCCAGCGCCGGTTGTGCGGGTGGGATTGGTAAAAAAGTAGACTCCGCCTGATGCGGCGACCAGAAACTGATTGTCCGCCGTGTTCTGAGCGGGGTTCGCTGGATTGGAATTGTCACCGTAGATAAACGACCCCACATGACTTGCTGTACTGACACCGACACCCATTGCCGTGGAGTAATTACCACTGGCAATCGTATTCACACCCATTGCCGTTGAACCTTCGCCACTTGCGGTAGTGGAGGCACCCATCGCTACCGAGGTGCTACCGGAAGCCTTTGTGGTTTGGCCCATTGCCGTTGAATAGACACCGCTAGCAACTGTCTCATTGCCTAGAGCGGTCGAAGCTCTGCCTACCGCTACGGAGTGGGAACCCATCGCTACGGAAGCAATGCCGACTGCTGCCGCACTTTCACCGATCGCTGTCGAGGAGACGCCTTCGGCTGTCGTGCGATAGCCCATCGCTGTGGAAGAATAACCGATGGCGTACGAACCACTGCCCATCGCTGTAGCTGCATCACCAGGGGCGCTAGTCGAGTCACCCATCGCAGCTGAGTACACGCCGACGTTAGCATCATCCCATTCGTTGCTGAAAGCAGAACCCGCACGAAAAGCGGCCTTGCCCGGATACCACATCAAACGTGTTCCTCTCCCTTCAACCGGGATACTGCCCACACCGAGCGCGCCGCTCGCCACAACTCCACCTTCAGCGAATGCTTGCAACTGACTGTTGGCGACCAGCGTGTTGCTCGCGTCATAGCGCAACGTCTGATTCACTGTGCCTTTCGGCAAGGTCGCTCCGGCGCTCATCGTGCCGCAAATCCATTCCGTACCGGACCACTTGGCAATCTGGTTTTCCATGCAGCCTTGTGGCAACCGATATGACGGTGCAACCGAGAACGTAGTGCCACTCAGAACGAGGCCTGTACCGGCAGTGTAGCCGCGCGCTCCACCTCTGCAGGGACCGAGCTGTCCGGCCTCGCTCATGCATAGCCCTTGCGATTGCGCCGGCGCGCTTGGAACTGCCGGCATGCTTACAGCGCCCGATTCCTGCACGCGCAAACGTTCGTTCGCACCGCTGGCGTCCTTTACGACGAAGCCGTTGCCCGACGGAGGTTGAACGATTGTGTCCACGGCTGAGGCAGCTAGTGGAGTCAATGTGCAAGCAATGACGGAAGCAAGAGAAAAGATACGATGGTTCATGATTTACCTTGGCAATAGAGATGAAACTAGGGTTCCCGCAGCGCCATCGCTGTGCGTGAGAGGGAAGAATTACGCAGCGCCACAAGCTGTGCTTTTACGTCGGCGAGATCACCCGCCAGGGATTCGAGTTCAGTGACGCGCGTTTTCTGCGCAGCCAACTCCGCGTTCAATGAAGTGATTTCGCGATCTTTTTCCGCGCGCAGCGCCGAAATCTCCCGATTCTTCTCCTCGCGTAGCGCGGCGATTTGCCCGTCTTTCTCGGTGAGCAGCGCGTTCACTCCCTGGATGGCAGCCAGCGCCACGCCGTCCGCGTCAACCGTATCGATGCCCTTGTCGGATTCGCCCAGTTGAAACGCGGCGTAGAAGTCCTGCGCCATCGGGCCCATATGCCGGTATTTCGCATCCTGAGCCTTGTATTGCCACGTGTTCAGCGGAAGCGCGGCGACTTTTTTTAGCACCTCGCGCGCGTCCACAGATTGCACTGCCGTTTTCGCGTCGCGATCCGACAATACCGCCCAGCTTCCACTGCCTGGAGCGAGCACCGCTCCCGTCGCTCCCGTCGGACTCGTCATCATCGTGATTCCTCCGGAAGCGACGACCATGAACTGGTTGTGGGCGGAGTTGGAGATCGTGGCCCGCGTGAACGCATCGCCATAGATGAAAGATCCGACATGACCGCCAGAGCTGACGTTGCGGCCTACAGCCACCGAATAATTGCCGTCGGCTGTTGTGTTATTGCCCATGGCTACTGAGGAATTGCCACTCGCGGCTGTATTGCTGCCCATGGTCGTTGAGTAGTCGCCGCTGGCGATGGTCGCTGAACCCATTGCGGTCGAGGCCAAGCCGCCAGCAACCGCCTGCTGCCCCATCGCTGTTGAAGACTGACCGCTAGCGATGGTGCTCAGGCCCATCGCTGTTGCGCTTTCCGCATTCGCCAACGTAGATCTGCCCATGCTCGTCGCATAGTTGTTGGTGGCAAGAGTGCTGTAGCCTGTTGCCGTGGACGCGATACCGCTAGCCGTGGTGTCTTTGCCCATGGCTGTTGAATGGGTGCCACTGGCAACGGTGTTGTAGCCGGTTGCGATCGAAAAGCTGCCGATGCTGGCATCGTCCCACTGACTGCCATCGACACTGCCTACGCGGAACGCAGCGTTGGTAGGGAACCACATCAAGCGCGTTCCCGCGCCTGTGGCCGGAATGCTGCCGGTGGCGAATGTGCCGCCCGCAAGCAGTCCGCCATCTGCAAACGCCTGTAGAAGATTGTTCGCAACCAGTGCATTACTCGCGTTGTAGCGCAGCGTCTGGTTCACTGTGCCCGCCGGCAAACTCGCACCACTAACGCTCCCGCAGTTCCACGCGGCGCCATCCCACTGCGCGATCTGGTTGGCCGTGCAGCCTTGCGGCAAGCGATAAGTCGGCGCCACCGAGAACGTGGTGCCGCTCAGCGTGAGGCCCGTTGCTGCGGTGTAGCTGCCGCTTGTTCCTCCGCTGCACGGACCGAGTTGACCACCCGCACTCATGCATAGCCCCTGCGATTGCGTGGGCGCTCCGGGAACGCTCGGGAGACTTACCGAGCCCGACTCCTGCACGCGCAAGCGTTCACTGCTCCCTGCAGTGTCCTTGATCACGAACCCGCTGCCCGCCGCGGGCTGCACGGTGATGTCTGCGGCAAATACCGAATGCATCGCGCCACTCAATGTGCACGCAAGAGCAATGGCCACCGCTAGGCGAGGTTGAGAGCGCGAGAAAACAAAACCGCGTATGGAAGTCCCTGTAGAAATCATCACTCGATGTCCTTGAAATAGGTGCGATCCGATCCGGCGGATTTGCGGGTGGAGTTTGCGAAGATCCGGCGCCCGTTGTCGGACATTTGACGGAGATGAAACGGACAAGAGACGAACATCGGCGATCGCAGACGGTCCTACTCGAAATTCTGGACAGCTACCCCCTCTCGCATTGACGAACCCTCCAAGTCCGCGGACAATGCCTTGATTTTCAAGCAATAAGGACCTGCCGCCTTGAGCAAGCCCCGCCGGCCCGTGCTTGTGGTTATCCCCGCCTACAACGAGGCGGCAACCGTCGCCGACGTGGTGCGCGGGACGATCGCGCACGCCGCTTGCGACGTGCTCGTGGTCAACGACGCCAGTTGCGACGACACGTCTGTGCAGGCGCGCAGTGCGGGTGCCACGGTGATCGATCTGCCGCTGAATCTCGGCGCCTGGGGGGCCACGCAGACCGGCATGCGTTATGCGCAGCGCAACCGCTACGGTACGGTGATCACGCTCGATGCCGACGGCCAGCATCATCCGGAATCGCTGCCGGCGATGCTCGACGCGCTCGAGGACGGCAACGCCGATGTCGTCATTGGCACCTATGCGCAGCGCCTGTCGGCGGCGAAACGCGTGGCATGGTGGTACTTCCGCGTGCTCACCGGATTGCCGGTGCAGGACTTCACCTCGGGCCTGCGTGCTTATAGCCGTCGCGCCGTGCGCGCGCTGGCGTCGCGGGAGGCGAGCTTGCTCGATTACCAGGATATGGGAGTGTTGATGTTGTTGAACCAGAAGGGATTCCGTTTGCGTGAGCTGCCCACGGTAATGTCGCCGCGCAAGTCCGGCATGTCGCGTGTGTTCGCTTCGTGGTTCGTCGTCGCGCGCTACATGCTGCATACGACGGTGCTTTGCTTCGCGCGTCTGGATGTGCGCAGACGCATCGCGCAGCGCGCCAGCGTGCGCGCGGGAGCGGAGGCATGACCGTCGTCTTCGTTTCCGCCATCCTCGGCATTGCGCTGGCCGGCGCGATTCTCTATCTCGTCCGTCGCGATCACCTGCACGGCAGCTACGCGCTGTGGTGGCTTGTCGTTGCCGCGGCGACCCTCATCATCGGCGTCTTCCCGTACCTGATCGATCGGCTCGGCGAGATCGTCGGCATCGCCTATCCGCCGATCCTCGCGATCATCTTCGGCATGGGCTTGATCTTGATCCGCATGCTACTCATGGATGTGGATCGTTCGCGCCAGGAACGCACGCTGCGGCGCCTGACCCAGCGCCTGGCGATCCTCGATCAGGAGTTGAGCGAAACGCGCGCGCGGCTGGCGGCGAACTCGAACGCAACCGCACCGGCCGAGCCGGCGGCGACGCGCAAGAGTGCTCAGGTCATCGTGCTGCCGAAGTCCGGCGGCGAAGGCTGAAGCCGAACCGCCGCAGATCGCCACCGTGCGCGTCCTGCATATCGGCAAATTCTTCCCGCCTCACGCGGGCGGCATCGAGCGCTTCAGCGCCGATCTGTGTGCGGCGCTGGCCGCGCGCGATATCGACGTCGCGATGCTCGCCCATGCGTCGCCATCGAATGGCAGCGCGCAGGATTTCCGCGAATCGAATGTCGACGTGCATCTCGCCGCCTGCCATGGACAGTGGCTGTATGCGCCGGTCAGTCCGTCGTTTCCATTTCTACTCACGCGTCTGATCGGCGAGTTCAAACCAGATCTGCTGCATCTGCATCTGCCGAATACGTCGGCGTTCTGGGCTCTGTTCTCGCCGGCGGCGCGGCGCCTGCCCTGGGTCGTGCATTGGCATGCCGACGTGCCGCTCGATATCCGCCGCCCGGCGGTGCGGGCAATGTATGGTCTCTACCGCCACTTCGAGCAGGCGCTGCTGCGACGCGCGCAGGCCATCGTGGCCACATCGGCACCGTATCGCGACACGAGTGCCGCACTTGCACCGTGGCATGCCAAAACCCACGTTATTCCGCTCGGGCTTGGCGCGTTGGAAAAAGTGGAAATTGCCGCAAAAGATACTTCTGCCAGCGCCGTGAAATGGCCCGGCAGTGGACTGCGCATGCTCGCCGTCGGCCGCCTGAGCTATTACAAAGGCTTCGATGTGCTGCTTCGTGCGCTTGCGCAAACGCCCGACGTCGGCCTGCTGCTGATCGGAAGCGGCGAATGCGATGCCAGCCTGCAGGCGCTCACCCGCGAACTGCGCATCGAGGATCGTGTGCACTTCGCCGGTCACGTCGACGATGCGCAGCTCGCTCTCGCGTATTCGCAGGCACAAGTGTTCTGTTTGCCGTCGATCGAGCGCACGGAGGCGTTCGGCGTCGTCCTGCTCGAGGCCATGCGCGCACGTCTGCCGGTAATCGCCACTTCGATCGCAGGTTCAGGCGTCGGTTATGTCGTCGCCGATGGCGGCAGCGGCGTGCTCGTGCCGCCGGGTGACGTGCCGGCACTGGCTCAGGCCATTCGCGGCATTGCCGAAGATGCGGTATTGCGAACTCGCTACGGCGACGCCGGCTATGCCCGCTGGCAGACCGAATTCACGCTGTATCGCTGCGCAGATCGCGTGACGGAACTGTATCGCTCGCTGGTTCCGGCCAATGCACGTCGCGCAGCAACATCACCAGCACCGTCATCCATGCCGGAACGAGTTGAAGAACGAGACGGTTGATCGCGGTGAAGCTCTGCGCCCACGCCGAAGCTTCGGTAAACAGAAAGAGGACCAGCAGCAACGTTGCACAGATTAGCAGCAGCGCTGCCGGCAGGCGCAGCCAGTCGTGCGCGACGAGCTCGCGCCAGCGCCAGACCACGATCGCTGGCGTCAGCCACCAGAGCAGATGCCAGTTCGGCTGCGCGAACAGTGTTTCGATCGAGCCCTTCAACGCCCCCGACTGCCATTGCAGATTGAGCACGAGAGCCAGCGGACCAATCACCGGCATGGCGACGCTGCCGTCGGGGTTGATCACTCCGGCATGCACGCTGAGGAAATGCAGGCCGCCGAGCGGGAACAGAACGACGAACAGCAACGCACCGCCGATCGCCATCCGCCGCCGCAAACGTATCGGCAGCATGCCGAAGCCGATCGCGGCGAGAAGACAAATCGCCCACACCCAGCCTTCCATCTTCAACCACGGCAATGCCGCGGCGCAAACGAGCGCGATCGTCAGCTGGCTTCTCTCCCGATCGCGCAACCAACGCATCCAGGACAGCACGCCGAAGCCGATTGCGGCCGAAACCCACATGTCCATGTAGCCAGCCAATGCCGTGTGCACCGACAACAGCGGCAGCGAACCGAGGGCATAGACGAATACCAGCGCCCGTGCGCGGCTCACACTAAGCGCACGCCATTGGCCGTAGTGACCGAGCAGCAGCGCGACCCACAACCCGAGCCAGAGTAGATTGATCAGCGGTTCCACCCAACCGCCCGCGCCGCTCGCGAACCAGACTTCGAGCCAGGCGAGCGCGTCGGGATAATGCCAGGCGACTTCGGTATACGAATCACCGGCAGCGCGCAGCCAGTCCGGCAGCGACACGAACGGCACATAGTGGCCGAGCAGGAACCAGGCTTTCGGCTTCACCGCCCAAGCCGACCAGGCATCCCACGGATACAGCGGGCGCAACCAGATTTCGCGCGCGGCGATCGCGGCGCGGACAACGAGTGAGGCGAGCAACCCCGTGATCACGGCGCGCTGCCAATTTGCGAGCGCGATGCCTTCAACGGCCGCCGCGATTTCGCCTTCGTTGCGTCGCCGCCAAGCCATCGCGGCGGCCAAAGCCAGCGCGACGAGCAAACATATTCCGGCATTCACCGTCGCACGCGACGTATCGGAATACGCGGCGATCGACGTGAATATGGCCGCCAGGAGCATACCCAGTAGAAAACCGTAACCCGCCGCACTCAAGCGCCAGCCCGCGACACGCCGGGGGCTGACGGCCAGATACACCGCCGCTCCGGTCGCCACCGGCAACAGCCACGCTACGATATATGTCCAGCTCACGGGTTCCCTCCCTCATAGCGGAAAATACGCAGGTCCCCCTTCTCGTAGATCGGCTTGGCGGGGATCGTATTTTTCCCCTTCGTCAAATGCCCTGATTCTTTGTCGTATGTCCAGTCGCTCGTGTATAGCGCAATGAGCGACTGGGCCGGCAATGCGCTTGCCGATGCCTCGCCAATCGTTTGTTCGAGCGAGGCCGTGTTGAGCGGCAGCAACAAATAGGTCAAGCGCAGAACCGTAAAGGCGGAGTCGGCCTGCACGAACACACGCCGAACACCCTGCTGCTCGGCGATGCGCGCCACGTCTGCGGCGACCTGCCAGTTGTCTTCGTCGGGCTGAAGGGCGAGCCGCTCCGTCCAAGGCTTGCCTGCGTAGACGGTCTCGGTGACTTGATGTTTGCCGGCAAGGTCGATGAGCCAGCGAAGATCCAGAACGAGCCACGTGCATGCGGCTAGTCCACAGCCAAGAACCACCGCGCGGGCGCGCGGCAGGCGCAATACGATCCAGATGGCCAGTCCCGACAACACCGCCCCCGCCGCCAGAATCGGCATCATCCACGAGCGCCCGAGCGTCCCCCTGCCCGGCCCGATCGTGTTGATCGACTGCAATGACCACGGCCGATAACCGAACCAATCGCTGCGCAGACGTGGAAAAAGAATGTCCCACGTCGGCGCCTGCAGCTGGGCCTTTTCGATGCGGAACGGTTCGAGCGGCGTCACCAGACTCGGCGGCACGAGCTGCGCGGTCGCGTACTCGGCAAAACCCAGTTCGCTGATTTCTCCGTGCCATTCTTTGAATCGGGAAAGATCGACGACCATTTCGCCGTCGTCGGGCGTCGGCAACGAAATGGTTTGCACATCCTTCGGCGCATCATCGCTGCGAAACACGAGTGCAAGCTCGAGCTTCTCGGAAAAGTCGGTGATGCGATAACGCAGGACGGGGTACTTTTCGGAACGCACCCGTGTCAGTCGCGCGATTTGCAAACCGGTACTGTCGGCGCCGAACGCATTGACGACCATCGTGTCCATGTCGTAGGACGCTTCGCCGAGCTGCGTGTGGAAATCGCGCCCGGAGATGGCGAGACGTTCGCGTGCAGTCCACGGCGCATTCCACGGCACGCCTGCTGTCCACGCAAACAGCACTATCCAGATCGCGAGGAGTACAGGGATCAGGACGAGGCGGCGGGTCATGCCGGGGATTGTGCCATCAGACCGTTAATTTCATGTTCGCTGAAACCGGCCGCGCGACGTGCCGTTTCGTTGAACGGCGGCTTCAACGCGGCGCGCGCGTGTTCGCCGATCAGACGTACAAATGTTGCATGCATATCGATACCCTCGCGCTCGCAGCACCAAGCGAACCAACGCGAGCCGGCGGCGACGTGCGCCACCTCCTCGCGCAAAATCACTTCAAGTATTCCGGCGGTGTCGGTGTCGCCGACGTCGCGCAGCCGCGCGATCATGCCCGGGGTGACATCGAGCCCGCGCGCTTCGAGCACGCGCGGCACGAGCGCCATGCGTTCGAGACAGGATTTGGACGTCTTTACCGCCATTTCCCAGAGGCCATTGTGCGCATCGAAGTCACCGTAGGCGTGGCCCATGTCCGCCAGTCGGGTCGACAGCATTTGAAAATGCCGCGTCTCGTCCGCGGCGACCTGGGCCCAGTCGCGATAATACTCGCGCGGCATGTCGCGGAAGCGGTAGACCGCGTCCCAGGCCAAATCGATCGCGTTGAATTCGATATGCGCGACTGCGTGCACGAGCGCGGCGCGGCCGATGCTCGTGCCAAGCCCGCGCTGCGCGAGTTGCCGCGGCGGCACGAGGCGCGGGCGCGGCGGCCTGCCCGGCTGGAAAATAGGTTGGGGCTCGACGCTTGTTTCGGATGCGAAGTCGTTCCCCGCGATCAGGGCGGCCGCTTCGGTACTACGCGCCAGTTTTTCGTCGATGCTCGTCGCCGAAAGACAGGCTTCTGCGAGAGTGTAGATATCGATCATGACGCATCCCTGGTCGATGTAACACTTTAGGAAACGTGACGTCGCTGCGCCTTGGTTTCGTCCGAGCGCGCGAATTCGAGTTCGCGTAAATAAGTGCTGTCGACGCCGGTGACGTACTCGCCGGAGAAACACGAGGTATCGAAATGCTTGAGATCCTCGTTGCCCTCGGCCACCGCCGTGATCAAATCTTCGAGATCCTGATAGACGAGCCAATCCGCACCGATGAACTGCTGCACTTCCTCTTCGGTGCGCCCGTGCGCGACGAGCTCGGCGGCCGCAGGCATATCGATGCCGTAGATGTTCGCGAAGCGCACCGGCGGCGCGGCCGAAGCAAAATACACTTGCCGTGCGCCGGCGTCACGCGCCATCTGCACAATCTGTTTCGAGGTCGTGCCGCGCACAATCGAATCGTCGACGAGCAGCACGTTTTTCTTGCGGAATTCCAAGCGCACCGGATTGAGCTTGCGCCGCACGGATTTCACCCGCTCGCTCTGCCCCGGCATAATGAAGGTGCGGCCAATGTAGCGATTCTTGACGAAACCCTCGCGCATCGGCACGCCGAGCGCCTGCGCAAGCGAACTGGCCGCGGTGCGCGACGTATCCGGAATCGGAATCACCGCATCGATGTGGTGATCCGGACGCATGCGCTTGATCTTCTCGGCGAGGCGCTCGCCCATGCGTAGGCGTGCCTTGTACACCGACACGTCCTCCATCATCGAGTCGGGACGCGCGAGGTAGACGTACTCGAAAATACACGGCGCGTGCAGCGCGCCCTCGGCGCACTGACGACTGAACAGCTTGCCATCGGCGGTCAGCAGTACCGCCTCGCCGGGCATCACGTCGCGCATAAGGCGGAAGCCGAGGATGTCCATCGCCACCGATTCGGAGGCGACCATGTACTCGCGCCCCTGCTCGGTCTCGCGTTCGCCGAGCACGAGCGGGCGGATGCCGTGTGGATCGCGGAACGCGACGACACCGTAGCCGAGCACGAGCCCGACGACCGCGTAGCCGCCGCGCACGCGCGCGTGCACGCCGGCAACCGCCTTGAAGATGTGATCGGGCGTCAACGCGTGACGCTCCTGGATCTGCAGCTCGTGCGCGAAGATGTTGAGCAGGACTTCCGAATCGGAATCCGTGTTGATATGGCGGCGGTCTTCCTCGTACAACTGCCGACGCAGCGCGTCGGTGTTGATCAGGTTACCGTTGTGGCCGAGCGCGATGCCGTACGGCGAGTTGACGTAGAACGGCTGCGCCTCCGCGGCGCCCTCGGAACCCGCGGTCGGATAACGACAATGACCGATGCCAATATTGCCGCGCAGCTTGAGCATGCTCTCGCGGCCGAAGACGTCGTTGACCAGGCCCGCACCCTTGTGCAGGCGCAGGCGGTCGCGGTCGATCGTGGCGATGCCGGCTGCGTCCTGGCCACGGTGCTGCAACACGGTCAGCCCGTCATAGAGCGCCGAGGCGACTTCGGATTTACCGACGATACCGATGATTCCGCACATGCGAGAGACAACTCAGAGAATGGGAGGGAACGAACAAAGCCATTCGGCGCGGAACGTAAGTGAGGCAATTTTATCAAAACTCCAGCCGAGTTATGTTAGCCGTTCAGCAGACTTGTCGCGCCGCTCAGGTCTTATGTTCGTCCGGCGCCGGCTTTTTGTCGTCATTTTGCGGCGGTAACGGCAGCAATCCGCGCAAATCGAGGTATTTCGTCACTTCGGCCGGCATATGCGCCGCAGCCCACTGCGCGCCTTGCTGGAAGCTCGGCAATAGGCGCGACTCATGCCACCACGGATCGCGCGGGAATGGGGTAAACCCGAGCAGCAGCACGACCAGCGTCACCAGCGCCAGCCCGCGCGCGAGACCGAATACCGCGCCGAGCAGCCGATCGGTGCCGCTGAGGCCGCTGCCGGCGACCAGTTTGCGCACCAGGAATCCGACGATCGCGCCCGCGATCAGCACCGCGATGAAGCACAGCGCATAGCCGAGCACGATGCGCGCCGAAGGCAGAGTCACCGCGGTCAGCGACGCGGCAACATGCGGCCCGAGCGTCCACGCGACCCAGATCGCCACGATCCACACCGCCAGCGCGAGCACCTCGCCGACGAAGCCGCGCCACAGGCCCATCAGCACCGAAAGACACAGTACCGCGAGGATGACGTAGTCGGCCCAGTTCATCGCCAGATCACGAAGACGTCACGGCTGCGTCTTGACGATCGCCGCCACCTGGAACTTCTGCTTGAGCGTGCTCACGGCCGCGTCCGCGCCGCTGCGGTCGGCATAGGGGCCGGCGCGCACCTTCCAGAACGTCGTGTCGCCGTCACTCGACTTCTCGACGAACGCGGCAACGCCGCCGTTGCGCAGACGGTCGCGCAGCTTGTTCGCCTCGTCCTCGGATTTGAACGCGCCGGCCTGCACTACATACGCTCCGGCGCGATTCGCCGGAAGATTCGGCGCAGGCGCCGCCGCTTCGGCCGCCGGCTTGGCATTAGCGGACGCGGGTTTCGCCGTCTCAGCGGCCGCCGGTTTATCCGGGTCGCCGGTTTGGACGATGCTGCTCGGCACCTTCGCGTCGGCCTGCTTGATCTTCAGACGCACGTTCTCGGCCGCGGCGCGGTCGGAGTACGGCCCGACGCGCACGCGCTGCGCAGACTTGCCCTGATATTCGGTGGCTTCGGCGAACGCCGGATAGCCCAGTTTCTTCATCTTGTCGACGAGCGCACTGGCGTGGTCCGTGTCGGCATAGACGCCCAGGTTGACGAGATAGCGGCCGTCCGCCTGGGTTGCCGGTGCAGGTGGCGGGGTGGCCGGCTGCGGCGCTGGCGTCGGAGTGGCCGGGACCGGCGTCGACGCCGTCGTTGTCGGCTTCGCCGCCGGTGCGGGCTTGGTGGCGCTGTCGGGTGCTTCGAACGTCGCCGGCGCGCCGGTGTCGACCGCGGCGACCTTGTTGCCGTCGGCAGGCGCCGGTGCTGTGGTGGAAGGCGTGCTAGGCGCTGGCGTCGGTACGGCACCGGGCTTCGGCGGATCGACGCTCAGATTGCGCGTTTCGAAATTGCGCTCGGGCGCCGGCGGGATATTGAGATTCTGCGTCGTGTTCTCCGACTTCGGCGGCGTGCCGGAAAAGAACATCGGCACGAAAATGATCGCCAGTGCGATCAATACCGCCGCACCGAGCAACCGTTGTTTCAAGGCAGCATCCATAGTGTTCTCCGTTGCGTCGGTCGATTATAGCCAACGCTCGGCAGGAAGCCGCGCCTGCGCCCGCCGCACATTCACCTCGGGTTGCGCGACGCTAGCTCGCTGCGAATCTGTGACGCGCCGCCCAGGCCAGCGCCGGGGCGGCGACGTGAAACGAGCCGAAGGCGAGAACGCGGTCGCCCGGCTGTGCGGCGACGAACGCGGCGTCGAGTGCGCGATCGATGTCGGCAAAGGTGTCATGCTGGGGTGCTTCTGTCGTCGACATGCGCGCAACCAGATCCGAAGCCGCAAGCCCGCGCGGTGTCTCCGCATCGAGGCTGCCGATGAACCAGCGATCGATCTTCGCAGCCAACGGTTCGACGATGCCCGGAATGTCTTTGTCGGCCAAGGCGCCGAACACAGCGAGCGTGCGGCCTTGCGTCGGCGTCTGCGCGAGCCAACGCCCGAGCACCTCGGCGGCCTGTGGATTGTGCGCCACGTCGATAACGAGTTCGGCCGCACCGGGTTTGTGGAAGCGCTGCAGCCGCGCGGCGACGCGCGCGTTGCGCACACCGGTGGCCAAGGCTGTGTCGCCGATCTCGATGCGATCACGCAGCGTGTGCAGCGTGGCGATCGCCGCCGCGGCGTTCGCCCGCTGCACCGGCGCGGCGAGTATCGGATCGGGCAGCGCGATCTCGTGTCCTCGCGTCTGCCAACGCCAGCCCGGCGCGGTGGACTCGAAGTGATAATCTCGCCCTGCCTGGAAAAGTTGCGCGCCGATACCGAGCGCACTTTGCGCCAGCGCCGCCGGCGTGGCGGCGTCGCCGATGACCGCGGGGCGGCCCGGACGGAAGATGCCGGCCTTCTCGCGCGCGATCTGCTCGCGCTCGTTGCCAAGCCAGTCCTGATGATCCAGATCGATCGTGGTCACGACCGCCGCATCGGCGTCGATGATGTTGACCGCGTCGAGGCGGCCGCCGAGGCCGACTTCGAGCACGGCCACATCGAGTCCACTTTGCGCAAAAATCCACAATGCGGCAAGCGTCCCGAATTCGAAGTAGGTCAACGTGATCGGCTGGTCCGCCTGGGCCAGGCGCGCCGCCTCGATGCGCTCGAACGCGTCGATCAGAACGGCGTCATCCACATCGATGCCGGCGACGCGCACGCGCTCGTTGTAGCGCAGCAGGTGCGGCGAGGTGTAGCAGCCGACGCGTTTGCCGGCCGCGGCCAGCATCGCTTCGAGGAACGCGACCGTCGAACCCTTGCCGTTGGTACCGCCGACCGTGATCACGATCGGCGCGACGCGCGGTGCACCCAGGCGCAGCCAGACCTCGCGCACGCGCGCGAGGCCGAGATCGACGCCGAGCGCGTGCACGCTTTGCTGGTAGTCGAGCCATTCGTCGAGAGTGCGCCGGGTCATTGCCGTGAATGTTTCCTTGAAAACCGAGTTCCGCCCATCGGCCAAAGCGGGAGTTTGCATTGCAAATTCGCCCCGTCTCTGGCGTGATGACGATATGCCGCACGCATCCGTTGCCGACCATCTCCATCGTGCCCTCGCCGCGCTTGTGCCCGGCGCGCTGGTCGTCGGCTACAGCGGCGGCGCGGATTCTAGCGTGTTGCTGCATGCGCTCGCGCATAACGCGGCGGCACGGGCACGCGGCCTGCGCGCCATGCACGTCGATCATGGGCTGCACGAGGACAGCGCGGCGTGGTCCGAACACTGTCGCGCCGCGGCGGCGGGGTTCGGCATTCCACTCGACGTCGTCCGCGTCGAGGTCGAGCGCGATCGCGGCACAGGACTCGAAGACGCCGCGCGCTCGGCGCGCACCGCGGCCTTCGAACGGTTGCTGCGCCCCGGTGAAATCCTCACCCTGGCGCACCACCGCGACGACCAGGCCGAGACCGTGCTGCTTAAACTGCTGCGCGGAGCCGGCCCCGAAGGTCTTGGCGGCATGCGTGAGCTGCGCACGTTTGCGCAGGGGCACTTGTGGCGGCCGCTGCTCGACTTGCCGCGTTCGATCCTGCTCGATTACGCGCGCCGCCACGATCTGCACTGGCTCGACGACCCGAGCAACACCGACACGACGCTGCGGCGCAACTTTCTGCGCAACGACATCCTGCCCCGGCTCGAAACGCGCTGGCCGGGCGCGGACATCGCGCTCGCTCACAGCGCCGCGTGGGCACGCAACGCGGCCGACTTCATCGACGCCGAGGCGCACAAAGCGTTAGCGCGCCTGCAGGGGCTCGATCCGGCGACGCTGGTTTGGCGCGATTGGCTGGCCCTGCCCGATGCGTTGCGCGATCCGGTGCTGCGCCTGTGGCTGCGCGATTTGAACTTGGACGAACCCGCGCACTTCCATGTCGCCGAGCTCGAACGCCAACTGTGCGAGGCCGACGACGACCGTCTGCCCTGCGTGCGTTTTGCCCAGACCGAACTGCGCCGCTACCGCGATCTCGTCTATGCGCTGTGCCCGCTGCCAGCCCTGCCGGACCACTGGCAGGCGGCATGGAACGGCGACGCGGCCTTCCCTTTGCCCGCGGGCGGCACGCTGGCGTTGTCGCCGCCGCGCCGTCTCGACTCACCATTATCCGTGCGCTACCGCCAGGGCGGCGAGCGCATCAAGCCCGCGGGGGCGGCGCACACGCGCGATTTGCGCCTGCTGTTCCAGGAAACGGGCGTGCCCCCGTGGCTGCGCGATCGCATTCCACTGATTTTTCTCGACGGCGAGCTGATCGCCGTCGGCGACCTATTCGTCAGCGACGCGGGCGCGGCGCTCGGCGGCCACTTCGTCCTCGGCAAATAGCGATTTCGGCATCGCCGGCGATTGATTCCGTCATGTGCTTGCGCTAGCGTGCGCGCTATGCCGCAAACCGCCGCCGAAACCAACAAAATCGCCGAATTCGAAGCCTCGCTCGACGAGCTCGAAAAACTCGTTTCGCGCATGGAGGGCGGCGAGATGAGTCTGGACGAATCCCTGCAATCCTTCGAACGCGGCATCGGGCTGTACCGCAGTTGCCAGAGTGCGCTCGACGAGGCGCAGTTGCGCGTGAAGCTCCTGCGCGACCCGGCCGCGCCCGAGACCGCGGAAGATTTCGATCCGCAAACTCCGTAACGCGAAGCCGTGTCTTCCGATTCCGCCAGCGCCGCCGCCGCGGCCTTGAAGCGTTGGGGCGCGCGCGCCGACGAGGCGCTGGCGCGCGTCCTGCCCGCCGAGGATCACGCGCCGCTCGAACTGCATCGGGCGATGCGCTACGCCGTGCTCGGCGGCGGCAAGCGGCTGCGGCCGGTGCTGGTCTACGCGACCGGGGAGGCCTTCGGCGCCGGCCCCGACTTACTCGATTCGTCGGCCTGTGCAGTGGAAATCATCCACGCCTATTCGCTGGTCCACGACGACCTGCCGGCGATGGACGACGATGCGCTGCGCCGCGGCCGCCCGACCTGCCACATCGTGTTCGGCGAGGCGATGGCAATCCTCGCCGGTGATGCCTTGCAGGCGCTCGCCTTCGAAGTTCTTGCGGACGACGCGCACCTGAGGTCCGACCCGCGCAACCAAGTCGAGATGTTGCGCACGCTTGCGGCGGCCTGCGGCGCCCATGGCATGGCCGGCGGGCAGGCCTTTGATCTCGCCGCGGTCGGCAAAGCGCTGACGCCGGCCGAACTCGAGCGTATGCACGTTTACAAGACCGGGGCGCTGATCCGCGCATCGGTCCGTCTCGGCGCGCTGGCCGCCGGCTGCCGCGACGAGGCGACACTCGATGCGCTCGAACGCTACGGCCACGCGATCGGCCTCGCCTTCCAGATTCGCGACGACATCCTCGACATCGAAGGCGACAGCGCGACCATCGGCAAGACCGCCGGCAAGGACGTCGCCGACAACAAGCCCACCTACCCGGCGATCCTCGGCATGGACGGGGCGCGGGGGCATCTGGCCGAGCTCACCGAGGCTGCGTGCGATGCCGTCGCCCCGCTGGGTGTGCCGTTCGCCTCACTGACAGCCCTCGCCCGCTTCGTCGCCGAACGGGACGCCTAGATTCCTAATCTTGCGTCCCGGCCCGAGGCGCATCGCCTGGGGGATAGGCATTTTCTGCGCAAAATGTGATACATTTCTCACATTATTCTGTCTATAAACTAACTCGCGGGAGAAACCACGACAAAGTCCTTTGCGTGGGCCGGTCGCCGTATGGCGGAATCGGGGTCCGCCGCAACCGTTCGTCCCAATGTCTTCTCTACCCGATACGCGAGCCCTCCGCCCCGATCTAGTTGCCCGCGCCGCCGATAAGCTGCGCGCGCACGCCTGGCCAGTGGCGGAAAAACCCGAGCTCCCGAAGCTGTTCTATTTAACCGTCCGCACGAAGTACTTCGTCGTGCTCGCTTGCTCGTTCGCCTGGACGTTGTTCAGCATCGTGCTCTCACTGCCCTGGCTGCGCGAGCTCTCGCGCGTGCTCGGCTGGCCGCTGGCGTTGTTCGTGATAGCGTTCATCGCCTATTTCCCCGGATTCATGAATGCGTTCCTCGTCGGCACGATCCTGGCCGACCGCCGGCCGCAACGCCGCACGGCGATGCGCTACCCGCCCGTGACCGTGCTCGTCGCCTGCTACAACGAAGGGCCGAACATCCGCGACACGATCATCAGCCTCAGCCACGAGGACTATCCCGGCCTGCTCGAGATCATCGTCATCGACGACGGCTCGACCGACGACAGCCTGAATATCGCCCGCACAACCGCCGACGATCTGCAGCGCGAGCGGCTGCACGTGCGCGTGCTCGCCATGCCGAAGAACGGCGGCAAGGCGGCGGCGCTCAACTACGGGCTGGCGCAGAGCACCTCGGAACTGGTGGCGACGGTGGACGGCGATTCTTGGTTGTACCGCTCGGCGCTGCGCCGCCTGATCGACCGCTTCATGAGCGACCCGCGGGGTACCGTGGCGGTCGCCGGCGCGGTGTTCGTGCGCAACTCGCGCAAGAACCTGCTGTGCAAGATGCAGGAATGGGACTACTTCCACGGCATCGCCGCGGTGAAGCGCATGCAGAGCATGTATCACGGCACGCTGGTCGCCCAGGGCGCATTCTCGGTGTACACGCGCTCGGTGCTCGAATCGGTCGGCGGCTGGCCGGAGTGCGTGGGCGAAGACATCGTCGTGTCCTGGTCGATCCTCGAACAGGGCCATCGCATCGGCTACTGCGAAGACGCCTGCCTGTTCACCAACGTGCCGGAAACGGTCAAGCAGTTCTCGCGCCAGCGGCAGCGCTGGTCGCGCGGCCTCGTCGAGGCGTTCCAACGCCATTGGCGCCTGCTGTTCCATTGGCGCATGACGACGCTGTTCATCTGGTGGAACCTGCTGTTCCTGCCGATGGATCTGGTCTACACCTGCGCGTTCATTCCCGGCATCGTGCTGGCCTCCTTCGGCTATTTCTACATCGCGGGGCCGATGACGCTGGCTGTGCTGCCGCTCGCGGCGTTCTGGAACCTCGTGATCTTCGATCGGCAGTCGCGCATGTTCCGCCGCCAGGGATTGCGCGTGCGTCGCAGTTGGCGCGGATTCTTCCTGTTCGCCCTCGCCTACACGCTGATCCTGCAGCCGGTGTGCGTGTGGGGCTACATCAAGGAATTCTTCAAGGTGCGCAAGACGTGGGGTACCAAATGAAGCGCTGCTGGTGTCTGCTCGTGACCGTGTTGGCCGCGACGGCAGCGCAGGCCGATCCTGCGCTCGACACGCAAACGTTCTATTCGTCCGACAAGGCCGGATTCGAGACTTTCAAGCTGCTTGCCGGTTTCGATTTCAGCTATCGCGATCCCGAACACTACCTCGGCATCGCCGCGCAGCATGCGCGCTACGACGGCCCTGGATTCAACGCCAGCTACAACCGCGCCTATCTCAACTACGCCGACAGCCACGACAACGGCGACGGCACGAACTGGAAATGGAACGCTCTGCTCGGCGGCGATGACCATACTTGGCTCGGCAATGCGGAGGTCTATCGCGAACACGCGGACGGCAGCCGCGACGATCTCTTTCTCGAACGCGACATCGTCGAAACTCGCGACGGCACGCAGCGCGGCCTCTATTACACGCTGCTCGGCGTCGCCGAAGACTTCACATTCAATTCGCGCTGGAGTGCCACCGGTGTGCTTGCCGTACAGAATTTCACCGGCGACAACACGCGCACGATCTTCAAAGGACGTCTGGTCTATGTCCTATCGGAGGATTGGGGGCTGAGCGCGCAACTGCGCACACGCTGGTTTCACGATACGCAGCCGTACGAATACGATTACTTTTCACCGCGCTGGTACAACGAGTGGATTCCGACGTTGCAATTGCGCCGCTTCTACGGCGGCAACCAGTTCCACGTCGCGCTCGGCTACGGAAGTCAGCGCAGTTCGGACAGCACTTGGACCGCGACCAAGCTTGCTGAAATCGGCTGGACGTCGCCCAAGCGCGGCGCCTGGTATGCGAAGGTCAACGCGGGCTACACGAATACGCCGATCAACACCGGCTACGCTTATTCGTATCGCTACATCAATGCACAGCTGATCCTGCCGTTCCACTAATCCGCGGCCGCACACAGCAGCCGCGGACCGGACGCGATCACTTGATCAAACGCAAGGTGACCGGATAGCGATAGGCCACGCCTTCGTTGGCCTTGATCGCAGCGATGATCGTAAACACCAGCCAGCCGATACCGACGATGATGCCGACCGGAATCGCGAGCAGCAGGCCGAGGCCGAAGGTGATGATGCTGAGCACCAGCAAGGCCAGGCCGACGATCGCCAGCGTGATATTGAAGTTGAGTGCTTCCTTGGCCTGATCGTTAACGAACGGCAGCGTGTCCTTCTTGAGCAGCCAGATGACCAGCGGGCCGATGAAGCAGCCCCAAGCGAACATATGTCCGGTGATGATCGCACCGAGCAGCGCGGACAGATGCGCGAACATCGCCCACTGTCTTTCTTCGGCGCTCGGTGTGCCGGATGGGGCCGGCGGCGGCGTGACGACGTCGTTCGGCGCAGGGCCGTTGCCCGGCGGAACTTCGTTCGGCGGAACGCTCATGCGAATCTCCTGCGGTTGAGGGCAGGATCAGTTTGCGTCGATCGCGCGCAACGAGCAAGCGCCGAAGGTCATACTTGAATTCACCCGACCGCGCCGCATCTGCCCGCGCGGCTCACTGCCCTGCGATCGTCATTCGGTCGATGAGGATCGATCCGGTCAAGATATGCGAGCGCGGATCGACATCGGCGCCGATCGCGGCGATGCCGCCAAATATCTCGCGCAGGTTGGAGGCGATCGTGATGCCTTCGACCGGATATGCGATCGCGCCGTTCTCGACCCAGAATCCCGATGCGCCGCGCGAGTAATCGCCGGTCACAATCGACACACCCTGCCCCATCACCTCGGTGACGAGCAGGCCCGTGCCGAGTCGTTTCAGCATGGCGGCGAAATCGTCGTCGCCGGTTTTCACGATGAGATTGTGGATGCCGCCGGCATTGCCGGTCGACTCGAGGCCAAGCTTGCGTGCCGAGTAGCTGCCGAGAACATACCGTTCGAGAACACCCGCGCGCACGAGCGCACGCTCCGCGGTCGCGACGCCATCGCCGTCGAAATTGCCCGAAGCGTGGCCGCGCGGCAAACGTGGCTTTTCGACAATGTCCACAAAGTTCGGAAGTATACTTTTTCCGATATGATCGACGAGAAAGCTCGACTTGCGATAGAGCGCACCGCCCGATACCGCCGAAACCAGGTGCCCGATCAAACTGCGCGCGACTTCCGGCGCAAACAGCACGGACGAGTCGCGCGTCGACAGTTCGCGCGCATGGAGGCGCGAGAGCGTGCGCTCGGCAGCCTTGCGGCCGATCGCCGCCGGATCGCCGAAATCGTTCGCGGCGCGCACCGATTCATACCAGTAGTCGCGCTGCATCCCCGCCTCGTCACCGGCGATCAACGCGCAGGACAGCATGTGTCGCGTGCCGCGCTCGCGGCCGATAAAACCCGCCGACGTCGCCAGTACCGACAGCGACTCGCTCGCCTGCACTGACGCACCCTCCGAGTTCTCGATGCCCTCGAAGGCGCGCCCTGCGTCCTCGATCTCGATGCCGAGTCGGATCGCCTCCTGCGCATCGATGCGCCAGGGATGCCACAGATCGAGATCCGGAAAGTCGTGCGCAAGCCGTGCCGGATCCGCCAGCCCGGTGTACGGGTCTTCCTCGGTGTACTTCGCGATGGCGCAGGCTTGTTCTATCGTCTTCGTGATCGAATCGGAGGCGAGGTCGGCCGTGCTCGCCGAGCCTTTGCGCTTGCCGAAATAAACCGTCACCCCGAAAGCGCGGTCGCGCGAATGCTCGACGGTTTCGACCTCACCGAGCCGCACGCCGACATTGAGCCCCGAATCGATGCTCGCGCCGACCTCGACCTCGCTTGCGCCGGCGGCGCGGCAGCGGCGGATGACGTCTTCGGCCAGCTCGGCCAGGCGATCGAGCTGGGCCAGGCTGTCGTCGCCTCCGCCCGCGATATCATTGTGTTTGACGATGGCGCTCACTGTTAAGCTGTTTCCTGAAAAGAGTCTTCTTGATGACGCGTGCCCGAGGCAGGGCTGACAAAAGCGGGCAAAAAAAGTATACTTTTGCCGACTTCCGTTGCGCTCGCCGGAACAGCCCAAATCAAACGGCTTCCCGAGCAGGCATTGAACTCGCACCTTTATCCATATGCAGTCTAACGAATACGAACTCAACCCGCCGCACGGCGACGAGACCACGGACGACCTGCCGAGTCGCAGCCAGCTGCGGCGCGAGGCGCTCGACGTGCTCAAGCTCGCCCAGGCGCTGGTGGAGCTGACCGACGCGCAACTCGCCTACGTTCCGCTCGGTGATGACCTGCTAGACGAGGTGCGCCGCGCCCGCGCGGTGACGCAGCAGATCGCACGCAAGCGGCAGACGCAATTCCTCGCCAAACAGATGCGCAAGGCCGACGACGCCGAATTGGACGCCATCCGCGCCGCCCTCGAGCACGACAGAAACACCGCACGCCGCGAAGCCGCGGCATTGCACCGCGTCGAACAGTGGCGCGACCGCCTGATCGACGAGGGCGACGACGCGCTCAACGAATTCATCGGGCAATATCCCGAAGTCGACCGCCAGCACCTGCGCGGGCTCGCGCGCCAGGCGCGCACCGAACGCGAGCGAAACAAGCCGCCGCATGCCGCGCGCGAACTGTTTCGCGTGCTGCGCGAAGCGATGGACGAAAAGAGGGAAAGATAAAAAGAAAGGCGGCCACGAGGCAGCCTTAGGTATATCAGTAGCGCGGAGAAGGGCAGCAAAAGATGCCGCCAACTCCACATCAGCATTGAATATTTTCGAAATATAACGCCAGCGGCACCCCCAAAAGTACCCCTAGCGAATGGTCCCAAGGCCCGCGTCCCAGTTAGCAAATTCAGCAAAGCTACGCAGCATTGTCCCTATTCCTCTCTGATCAGTCGCTGGCAAGGTTGATCACGCGTTGTTCGCGACCGCGGATTCCGGCGTGCGCTGATCAGCCTGCTGGTCTTAACCGCACTGCTTCAAGATCCGCAATCGGCCAACAAGAGACTCTCGATCGCCCGAGGTGCTTACTGGCAAGCGGACTTTCTCCGCATGCGGCTATCAGCGCACCTGTGAATGGCGGCGCGAGGCGCGATCCATCCGGGTACCTAACAAAGCCTGCGCCTCTGGAGGCGTAAATACTTGGCTGTCTGGGGAATAGGGGTTGAGGTGAAAATGCATGTCCGGTCGGCTCTCGAAGAGCTCTCGGACGGAAACCGAGAATGATGGAGTTGAAGCATCTCGGTGTTATTCGGCCCAGGTTTTACCGTTGCCGGCTTGCGCGAGCGGAATGCAGGCCTCGTACTTGCCCGGAATGGCGACGAACTGGAGCACTTGCGTGGCGCCGGGTAGCGATGTGAAGAATCCGAGCGCCGCCAGGTCGGTGGTTTTGCGCATGAAGATTTGCACGGCGGGCCGCTTCTCCTCCACAATTTCTTCGGCGAATGCGGCGTCGTGGACCTCACGCACCAACGCCTCGCGCTGCGCCTGCGCGATGTCGGCGAAGCCCTTGCTGTAGGCGATGCGGCTTGCCGCATCGAACTCCGCTAGCCCGCGGCGGTAGCGATCCTGATCGGATTGCGCATAGACATCCTTGAGCACGCGATCGATGAAAGCCGGCACCCCGGCTTCGATTGCGCCGGGCGTGTCCGTGCGCGGAATAAGTACCTGTACGACTTGGGTTACGATGGCCGCCTGGGCGGCATCGAAAAACTGCGGCTCCCATGCGTCCGTGGTCATGATTGCAGCTTGCGCGTTCGGCGCAACCGCCTTGGGCTGAGCGGCGCAACCTTCCAGTAGAGCGAGCAAAGCCGGCACCGACGCCGTGCCGCCCAGACTGGTGGCGAGTCGTTGCAGCCATTCGCGACGATTCATGCAAGGCTCCTTTCAGAGATTACGGCGCTTGAGTTCTTCGACCGCGTGGTTAGCCGCGCGCGCGGTCAACGCCATGTAGGTCAGCGAAGGGTTCTGGCAAGCAGCGGAGGTCATGCACGCGCCATCGGTGACGAAGACGTTTTTGCAGGCGTGCACCTGATTCCAGCCGTTGAGCACCGAGGTCTTGGCGTTGCGGCCCATGCGCGCGGTGCCCATTTCGTGCACGCCGGCGCCCATGGGTTTGCCCCAGTCATAGGGCTTCACGTCCTTGTAACCTGCGGCCTCGAGCATCTCGACCGCATCGGCGATCATCGCACGGCGCATCCGATTCTCGTTGTCCCTGAAATTCACATCGACTGCAAGCACGGGCAGGCCGAATTTGTCTTTGCGCTCGCGATCGAGCGTGACGCGATTGTCCTTATGCGGCAGCACTTCGCCGAAGCCCATCATGAACATTCCCCATGGCCCCGGATGGGCCGCCGCATCCTTCAATTTTGCGCCGATGGGATGGGCGGCGAATTTGCCCTGCGCGCCGCCCCAGCCCGCTGCTTGGAGCGCACCCTGCCGCGAGGCGCTGCCCTGGTAGCCGTAGCCGCGCAGATAGTTTGCTTTCTCTTTGCCGAGATTCCGAAAGCGTGGAATATAGAAACCGTTGGGACGACGTCCGAAGTAGTACTTGTCCTCGTAACCTTCCACTGTCCCCGTCGCGCCCGTGCCCCAGATGTGATCCATCACATTGCGACCGAGCTGGTCCGAGTCGTTGCCGAACCCGTTTGGGAAGCGGCTCGAAGTGGAATTGAGCATGAGCTGCGCCGTGCCGAATGCCGACGCGCAGAGAAAAATCACGCGTGCGAAATATTCAGTTTGCGCACCAGTTTCGACATCGAGCACGCGCACACCGCTGGCCCGGCCTCGCTTGCCGTCGTAGATGATCTCGTAGACGATCGCACTGGGCAGCAGAGTCATGTTGCCGGTTTTCTCTGCCGCCGGCAGCGTGCTCGCTACGCTGCTGAAATAGGCGCCGAACGGGCAACCGCGAGAGCAACGATTGCGATAGCGGCACGTGCTGCGTTGCGGGCTTTCGTTGTGCGTGAGCGGCGCGGTCAGATGCGCGACGCGCCCGATCGTGAGATCGCGGCCGAATTTCGACTTGATCGCGTTACCGAAATCTTTCTCGACGCAGTTGAGCTCCATCGGCGGCAGGAATTTCCCATCGGGCAGCTGCATTAGGTTTTCTGCCTGCCCGCTGACACCGATAAAGGTTTCGACATGGTCGTACCATGGCGCCAGATCCTTGTAGCGGATCGGCCAGTCGACCGCGACGCCCTCATTGGCGTTCGCCGCGAAATCCATTTCGCTCCAGCGATAGGTCTGCCGACCCCACATGAGCGAGCGACCGCCGACGTGGTAGCCGCGCACCCACTCGAACGGCTGTGTCTGTACGTAAGGATGGTCGATGTCGTCGACGAACCAGTGCTTGTCGGTCGCGCCGGCGAACGTCGCCGTCTGCACGGGCTGACGCTTGCGATCTTCCACTGTCAAAAGGCCACCATAAGGAATATCCCAGGGATTCCACATGGCGGTCGGATACTCACCGTGTTTGACCATAGGCCCGCGTTCGAGCACGAGGGTTTTCAGCCCCTTCTGGGTCAATTCCTTGGCCGCCCAGCCGCCGCTCATGCCGCTGCCGACGACGATCGCATCGTAGATGTGTTCGCTCATGGATTACCTTTGTCCGAATCCGTCCTGCTATCGACAAGATCGACCCAGCGATCGCCCTTCTTGCTGCTCGTTATGCTGGTCTTGATCAATTCAAGACCCGCCGCCAGGTGCGCGAGATTCGCGAGTGTGTCGAGCGGTGCCTTACCGTGGAGAAACGGGGCGAGAAAAATCGCCGGCCGAATGCTTCTCACGGGTATCGCTTTTGCTAAACGTGCCCATCACCCTAACGATGTCATGCGTTACCACTCGCCTCAATTGTGAAATTGCCCGGATCGCGCAGTCTTTTTCACGTTGCGGCGCAGCGATAATCGGTTCAGGGGGAAAAAACTTCTCTTCGGCATACCAGCTCCTTGCCCCTAGGGGATAGTCTCTATCACCCGGGTTCAAATTTCGCCGCTCGCGTCAGGAGGCTTATCGAGTACGAGTAAGGGTGCATTGCAATGGCGATGGCAGATCTCATTTTGTCGTTACCTACGTACAAAACTTGTGTTGCCCATCGCTCGTAGTCGCACGAGCCTACTTCTGCGAGAATGTTCACTGATATCACCTTCTTTATGTCGAAGGCAGTCGTTTGCGCCTTGTCCGGATATTGATTGCTCCAATTGCATTCTTGCTTTCCGGCTTGCCGGTTCATGCCGCTGTCACGTTGCATAATGATATCTGGTCGGTAACGCTGGAGCCGGAGACACTCGGCATTGAGGCTCAACCCGTCAACGAGCGAGCCGTCAATCTTTCCACGGGTGTTTTACCCCACGCAGTTGATGGTCTGAAAGCCGGTTCCGATTATGCGAATTGGCGTTGGGACGATGGAGCCCATACGATTTCCGTTCGCCTCGACGGCGCCGATCTTTCGTTTTCCATCGACGCCAAGAAAGCTGGCAGCCTGACGCTACTACATCAGCCAGCGAGCGCCATGGGCAAGGGTTTGATCTTTCCACTTGCCGAAGGCTCTTACGTCCCTTCGGGTGATCCTGTCTGGCGGGACTTCCTGCTGGAACGGAGGGCAGAGTTCAACACCTCGGAAGACCTCAGCCTGCCTTTGTGGGGACTGGACCATGGAACGTTCTCGCTGTCCTGGTTACTGACCAACCCGTTCAACAACACGGCGAGGTTCGCACGCGATGGAGATGGCGTTGCCCTCTCGTTGGAGCACGAATTCACAACGCTTGATCTCGGCGCGCCTATGACGCTGGTCCTTCATCTAGGCGGGGACGATCCATTGGCCGGTGCGAAGCGGTATCGTCAATGGCTGATTGCCGAGGGTCAATACGAGTCGCTGAAAGACAAGATCACGACGGTACCGGGGGCAGCCAAACTGATCGGTGGCAGCCACATCTATCTATGGGGCGAAGGGCTCATCTCCACAGACGACGTGAAGGACTGGACCGGGTTTCTCTCAATCCTGAAGAGCGATGGCCAACTGCCGACCGACCTACGCCGAAGGTTCGAAAGCGAACCGCTTAGCATGCTGGGCAAAATCAGAGGCAAGCCCTACCGCCATCAGCAGCAGGTATTGGTTCAAGCATTCAACAGCGCGCTGGACATGCTCGCCAGGGAAAGCTGGCAGACGGATAGCCCCGACATGGGAGCTCTGGCGCATCGATACGGCGAGTTGAGGCGCCAGGTCGCTGATGCCTTTTCCGAGGCTCTTGGCTCAGACCCAACCCAATGGGGCGGCGGAGTTTCCATCTCCACCATGAAGAAGCTGCAAGGCAGCGGTCTACAACGCTTATGGATCGGCCTCGCAGAAAGCTGGGAAGGCGGCTTGTGGCATCCGGAGGCGATCAAGGCTGGAGTTGACGCTGGATTTCTGATGGCGCCCTATGATTCTTACGAGACGGCCTTGAAGCAGAGTGACAACTCGAGTTGGACATCGGCGCATCTGGGAGAGGCCGCCTATCGCGATTGCGCCATCCTGAGCAAGGAAGGTTCGCTCAAACCAGGGTTTCAGCAGACCGGTCATTACATTCAGCCGGATTGCGTCCGCCCGTTGATGCAGAGGCGCATACGAGCGCTTCTGTCGGTCGTCCCGTTCAACAGCTGGTTCCTTGACGCCTATGCGACCGGTATGGTTTTCGACAGCTACCCTCCAGCAAGACCGGCGACGCAGGCGCAGTATGCGGATGGCAGCTTGGAAAGCATGCGATGGGTCGGCAAGACGCTGAAGCTTCCGGTCGGTTCCGAAGGCGGCAACGCCGCTACTTCGCAAGCGGTTTTCTTCGCGCACGGCATGCAAACGCCGGTTATCGGCTGGGGCGACAAGGACATGCAAAAGGACACGTCGTCACCGTACTACCTCGGAGGTTGGCACCCGAGCAGGCAGCCGGAAAAATTCTTCAAAGAAGTGCCGGTCAAGGAGCCATATCGGAGGGTCTATTTCGATCCGAGAACCAGGCTGCCGCTTTATCAGACCGTATTCCACGGATCGATCATCACTACGCACCACTGGCTGTTCGACAGCCTGAAGCTGACGAACGTCCGTGCGGAGAATGAACTCGCCCAGCTTCTCTACAACGTTCCGCCGCTCTACCATCTCAGCGCCGATACGCTGAAGGAGCGGCTGCTCATCATCAAGCATCAGGATTCATTCTTTCGTCCTCTGCATCAGCGCCTTGCGACTAAAGCGTTAATCAGCTTCCGGTGGCTGACGGCAGATCACCTCGTCCAACAGACAACATTTGAAGACGGCACCAGGCTAATCGCCAATTTCGGCCGCGATCCCTACCGCCATGGCGGCGCCGTACTTCAAGGGGAGTCCTTAGCAGCTTATTTGCTCGGGCAGGGGGACTCCGTCGTATATCGCGCCGGCCTGCAGCCCTGATATGAAATCGATAGGTAAATTTCAGCGCCGATCAAAAAAAAAATAAAAAAGGGATCAGCATGACCCCTTACGGCCTTGAGCAGTAGTTCGCGAATCGGGATTCCTTTCCGTTTGCGGCCATTCGCGACAGAAATCTCAGCTTGGTGTGTGGCCCGGAAACGAGCACCTTCATCAATACGATATTCCGGATCAAATGGCTCGTTATGCGCAGATCTAAGACTCTCCGCGAGAGCCCCTTGATGCGTTTGATAATGGGCCGAAAAGAAAGAGAAACGCAATTGCATAGAGCACGCCGACGATAACGCCGGTGTCTCCGCCCAAAACTTCCCATAGTCCCGAGCGCTGCCCTGATCGAGCAAAAATAAAAGCTGGGATAGCGAGCTGGAAAAAGAAATTGTGAGAAGCATGAAGTAGCGCGGCCACCCACACCGAACCGGAGCGCACCCTCAGCTCGCTGATAACAAAGTTCATGGAAACTATGCTCAATGCATAGACCAACGCCATGATGAGCGGGTTTCCTGTTTGATAGTAGCCACCGAATGCAATCAATGGAATATGCCAGGCAGCCCATACGATGCCACTGGCCAGGTACGGTTTTGGCACGTCGCCGGCTATCATTTTCGGCAGCAAGAATCCTCGCCATCCCAATTCTTCGCCAAGTGCGCCGAATAACCCGAAAGCAAGCACGATTGACGTGATGGGCATCATTTCACGCAGTGCATGGAACTCGATGAGGGCGAGCTTACGGATGTCGAAAACGGCACACACCATGCCGGTGATCAGCGCCAACGCCAGTGGCATTAACAGAGCGTATCCGTAATACCTTGGTCTTCCGAGGATGAATCGGACATCCTCGAATCCCAATCTTAGGGCAAGCCGAAAAACGATCGCGAGCAATCCCGGGATCCACATGAGAATGACAAGACCGATCAGTCCGAAGTGAGCCACTCCACCGTTAAAGATGATGAAGGCCTCGTAGCTCCAACTGATGATCAAAACCACTAGAACGAATGATAAAGCAAGTCTCTTACTGCTCGGTTGCGTCATGTTTTCAACGTCCACGTAAACGCTTATTCGACCCAAGCCATGTCAAGACATATAAGCCAGATATGCCGGTCGACGCGGAATCACAGTCGGGCCTGCACTCGCTATTTAAAAAAGTATCACGGGTTGCATGAAACAGCACTTCTTACGGCGACCAAAAATCTAGCTTATGCCTCCAGAATCCGCTTTGGCAAAGCGTTGGAAAGCGGTCACTGCCGATCGTCCGCTTCGGGTCGACAGCTGCCCTTCCCTGCCCATGATAAGCCTGCCTAATCGGTAGGCCGATGGCCACGTCCGTCGCCGCCACGTAACCGATATAAGGGTTCAACGCTGTGGCGATGCCTATGGAGTTTTCGACCTGCTGACGCAAGCTATCCTTATTCGCCGTGATTTCCGACACGCAATTCTTTGCCAGGGTTTCACAGCCGCGACGAAGATGCGAGAGGCTTCGGAATAAGCTGACGATGTCGACTATATTTTTTTTGCTGTCCGCCGCTCGCCTTGTTGGCCTATGCGCTCCAATTCGAGCATAAATGGATGGCCGGCGCCGAGCGTCGCAAGGCCCAAGCTTCGTGCATCGGCGAAAGTCTGCTGTGCATCCGAAATTCGTCCCGCGGCGTATTGCGCACGGACCTTCCAAGCGCGTATCCGCACTGCGTCACGATTTTCTTTCAACTGCTCTTCGAGCCCCGCCGGCTGCGATTTTCCTTTCTGCAATTCGAGCATTGCGCGGTCCAAGGCGTCGATCGCTTGCACGTGAAGGCCTTGGGCATCGCGAAGTACTCCCTGTGCCGCGTAGGCCATCGCCATGGCGTAGGTGTTCTCCATCGCAGACAATCCCGGCAGTGAAAGGATGCGTTCAAGCCGATCGTTTGCCGCGTCGATATGTCCGGCTTCAGTCAAGGCAACGACTTCCAAGGCGGCTAGATAGAGATGACCTCTCCTAATATCGACCGGGTCGTTCTCAGCCATGCGCGTGTTGCCCGCAGCGAAGCTTTCTGCCGCACCGGCGTAGTCGCGCGCCAACATTGAAAGCTCTCCGCGCAACCAAGACGATTGGTCGTTTTGTGCGAACTGCGGTAAGGACTGGGTTGATGCAAGATCCGCCAATTCGCGCAACTGTTGTTGGGCTATTTGCGGCTGGTTGAGATCCAGCCCGTTCTCAGCGTGAGAGAGGATGTGAAGATAGGCAAATCCCGTCTGGAACTTCGTGCGCTGATCGATTGCCTCGATCTGCGCATACAGGGTTTCTGCCGACGCGAATTCGCCGAACAGGGCGCGACGCGGTGCCGCGATCGCAAGCGCATGCACGCGCGCCCGCGTGTCCGCTGGCGGCGTGTCGGCGAGGGCTCGTTCGCTCTGTTCGCGACTCGCGCGCCAGTCGCGCTTGGCGGAGAAGGCAAAGGCCAAGTCGATTCTGGCATTCAGTACGCGGCCGTCATCGTAGGACACCCGCGTACCAAGTATCGAGAGCGCGCGCATACTGCTCGTTTCGGCTGGATCGTATTGGCCTTGATCGATCTCCACGCGCGCCAAGACGGATAGCGCATCGGCGAGCTCAAGCGCTTTTTGATCGGGATAACGATCAATCGCATCCTGCAACAACGCATGCAATTTCTCCGGCGACGATGCGTCGATTTGCGCCCAGATCCAACCGAGGAAGAGACGCAAGCGGGCAGCATCCGTGATGCGTCCTGCATCCGGCGGCGATCCCAATTCGGCTTCGACAAGTTCAGCCGCTCGCTGCGTCTGCCCCTTCCCGTTATAGATCAGTACCAGCTCATTGGCGAGATCCAGGCGCAAGGCACTACCCTTCGGCAGATTTTTAATTTGCCTGGATGCTTCACCAAGCACCTCCGAGCCGGACATCACGCCACTGTTGGTGGGATCGGACAATCGCAACATCTCCACAAGATAGTTCTTTGTCTGGGTTGCCGCTTTGGCCTCTTCGCGCACGCGCTCGACTTGCCAGGCAATTCCGGCAGCGCCACCCAGCGAGGCAATCAAAGCAAGCAGACCCATGGCGACACCCCACCGGTTGCGCTCGATGAATTTGCCGACGCGATAGCGTAGAGAAGCGTGGGTAGCCAGGACGGGCTCGTGGTGGAGAAAGCGGCGCAAATCTTGCGCGAGATCGCCGGCGTTGTCGTAACGCTGGCTAGGCTCTGCCCTGATCGCTTTTTGCGTGATGCGTTCTAGATCGCCACGTAATGCTCCACGCAACGCCGTCGGTGTGGTGCTACGTGCCGCGGCGATTGCTGTGCCAAGCGTATCCGCGGCGAACAGCGTGGTCGACAAACGCGGTGGCGACCGTGTCGCCACGGTCTCCCCGGCACCACCGCTGGTGCGCAGCGCGCGCCGGCCGCAGAGCAGTTCATAGAGCACCAATCCCAGTTGGTAGACGTCGGTCGCCGTGGTGATCACACCGCCGCCCATCTGCTCCGGAGCCGCAAAATCCGGCGTCAGCATCTTGAAATGAGCGCCTGTCCGTTCGTCATCGATTTGCTCTTGATGCAGCAGTTTGGCGATGCCGAAATCGAGCAGTTTCACCTGACCATCGACATTGATCAGGATGTTGCTGGGTTTGAGGTCGCGATGCACGATGAGGTTGCGATGTGCGTATTGCACCGCCGCACACACCGAAAGGAACAATTCGATTCGCGCCGCGATGCCGAGCTTCTGCGCATCGCACCACGTGAGCAGCGGCTCGCCTTCGACATATTCCATCACCAGATACGGCACACCCTGTGTGTCCGCGCCGCCATCGATCAGGCGCGCGATGTTCGGATGCTCCAGCCGCGCGAGGATTTGCCGCTCGCGCCGGAAGCGTTGCAGCAGATCGGGAGTCGGATAAGCTACTTGCTTGATAGCCACGTACTGATCGAACTGGCCGTCCTGCCGTTGCGCGAGCCAGACCTCACCCATGCCGCCTACACCAATCCGTCGCTGCACCTTGTAAGCACCGAATGATTCGGGCGTCGAGCTGGGCGCACTGCGTGTTGCCGCGGAATCCGGGAGATCGAGGAAAGGATTCTCAAGAAAATCGCCGGCCTTCGCGTCCACGCGCAGCAACCGCGAGACCTCTTCGTACAAAGTCAAATCGCCTGCACAGGCGGCCATCAACCATGCCGCGCGTTCGGATTCCCGGACATCCAGCGCTTGATCGAACAATTCGGCACAGCGGGGATGTCTCATGCCTGCCTCATCGAACACGAAGGCGGAACGCGTCTTCTCTCATTGGTTATACGGAAAATAGCCCGATGTTGTGACATGCGAACTCGAATCGAATCACGCTCCCGCATCGGGATGCAGGATTTCGTACAACTGGGCACGCGCACGCCGCCAGTCGCGATGAAGTGTGCGCTCGCTGATGCCCTGCATCTCGGCGATTTCCTCGATCGGCAGACCGCCGAAAAATCTTAGCTCAACCAACTGCGCCAGACGCGGTTCTTCCGCCTCGAGCTGGATCAGGGCCTCCTCAAGCTGCAGTAGTTTTTCCGGCCCTGGCTCAGCGTCGACGATATCCACCGCGAGATCAAGGTCGACCATTTGCCGCTGCGCACCGCCTCGCTTGTCGGCCAGCTTCGCGCGTGCGTGATCGATAGCGATATGACGCATTGCTTTGGCAGCCAGAGAAAGAAAATGCTGACGGTTGTCCGATCGGATTTGCCCGGATTGAAGCAATCTCAGATAGGCCTCATGGACCAGCCCGGTCGTACCTAGCGTGTTCGCCGGCGAATGTCGGCGTTCCTTGTGCGCCTGAAATTTGAGTTCGGCATATACGCGCTCGAACAGTTCGCCCAAGGCGGTCGAATCGCCGCTCTGCGCGGCTTCGATCAGGCGGCTAGTGCTGTCGTCCATCGGCGCAGCCTGCTTTCGAAATGGAAGACACAGGCGAGAAAGGCCGGTGCGTGTAGAGAAGGATCATCTATGAACCTTCCCCTCGCGTCAATCCAATTTGGTTGGGTGATTTTCTAGGCCTTTCGGCGCGAAGTCGGAAATATTTTCAACAACCTGTCAATTGAATGGCACGTTTTCCGTAACACACAGATGCAGGCTCCTTTCGGCGCGAAGTCGCAGCTGCCTGCAAACCATGCCGATCGGAGCACGCCACAAATGGGAGTCATGAACATACGCAACGTTCGCGGCGTCATTGCTTCGGCTCATGCAACCGAGTCCGTGGTGCGCATGCGACGCATCGATCTGCGGCGCGGCTATTTCGGTGCCGCGCTGCTCGCCGCCGTAATCGTTTTCATCGGTTTTGCGCCGAGCTACTACTTGAAAGGGTTTGCCGATTCGCGACCGCTGTCGCCGCTGCTGCATGTGCACGGCGCAGTGATGACGGCGTGGTTCGCTCTGTTTACCGTGCAGACTTGGCTCGTCGCTGCGCGTCGCGTCGACTGGCATCGCCATCTCGGCATCGTCGGAGCTGTGCTTGCTGTGCTCGTCGTCGTCACCGGCGTCGCGGTCGCCGTCGAGGGCGCGCGCCTGGGACATGCCCCTCCCGGACGCATGGAACCGTTGAAATTCCTCGTCGTGCCTCTGAGCACAGCATTCATGTTCGGCGTGCTGATCGGTGCTGCGCTCGTTCTACGGCACCGGCGCGAAATGCATCGGCGGCTGATGCTCCTTGCCACGCTCGCGATCCTGACCCCGGCAATTGCCCGCCTGCTGCTTCTGGTGGGCCCAAGCTTCGCTGGTGTTCCAGCGATCGTATTCGCCCTTGCGCTGACCGATCTTGTAATCGCCGCCTTCGTCGTCTCCGACGTCACGCGGACGCGACGCCTGCATCCGGCGTTCGCCTGGGGCTGCACCTTCATTGTCGCGGCCCAAGTGTTGCGCTTGCCGTTCGCGGCGACGTCGCAGTGGCTGGCCTTTGCGGAGTGGTTGACGCGGTGATGTCGAGCCACGCGATGTGATGGGTCGGTGCGATAAAGATGAAACACATTGGTGCGAAATCCGAAAAATTTTCAGCGCCCTGTCAATTGGGCGGGGCGTTTTCCGTAACACACAGTTGGAGGTACCTGTCGTTGTGAAGTCGATGTCTCCTGCAAGCGCCGGCGATTGGAGCGCGCCGCGAGCGGGCCATGAATACGGCAGGAACATTCAATGCCTGCGCGCCGCGTAAAACGGCCGTGCAGATCGCCACCCCCCTCTTGAATTGAAGGAGTCTCATATGAACCATCGTGCCGGCGTTGCATTCGCTATCGGTGTTGTGTTTGCCGTTCTCACCGCGCCATGGGGAGCTTCCGCTCAATCCAGCCAAGCCGCAGTCGAGTCTTCCATTCCCTGCCCAGTTGGAACCGACGGGCAGTGGTGTCGACCTCCCCTGTATTTCAGCCGCGATTTCGGCGATGAACTGCGTGCGCGCATCGGCCTGGAAGTCGCACCCGTAACGCTCGACCTGCAAGGCAAGAACGAGAACTTCGTCGGCCTCGGCAGTTACCTCGTCAACGCGCAAGGCGGCTGCGGCGGGTGCCATACGCATCCGGCTTATGCGAACGGCGGCAACCCCTACCTAGGCCAGCCTTCGGCGGTCAACGTCGCTCAGTACCTGTCGGGCGGTCGCCAATTTGGCCCCAAGGTCGTGTCGAGCAACTTGACGCCCGATGCGTCGGGAAAACCGGCCGGCCTGACTTTCGCGCAATTCAAATCCGCACTCACTACGGGCAAGGACCCCGACGGCTCGGGTCGCATTCTTCAAGTTATGCCTTGGCCGGAGTACGCGGCGCTGACCGACCTGGATTTGCGCGCCATCTACGAGTACCTGCGCGCCATCCCGTCACTACCGAACAACCCGAATCCGGGACCCTAATCCAAGCACAGGAAGGACAATGATAAGAGCGAATTTCTTTTTCTTTGTGGCACAGCCGCAGGTCAGCTTGCTCCGATTTGCGACGCTGCTTGCGATGCTCTGCACATCGAACGTCTTCGCCGATGTGCCTGCATCGGAGCGCAACGTGCTGGTGTCGCTCTACAACAGTGCCGGCGGACCCGGCTGGACGAATCGGGTCCACTGGAATACGACCGATCCGATTTGCCCCGGCTCAGGAGGCGAGAATTGGTACGGCATCGGTTGCGACGAGACCGATACGCATGTCGCGGCTATTCAACTGTCCAACAACCGGCTGACCGGGAGTTTGCCGGCAGGCTGGAGCGGTTTGACTCAACGTTCACCGCGACCGTAACGGCCGTGTCTGTCATCGACAGCGTAGGTACGAAGACTGCCGCGGCGCAGCTGCGGGCCGCGGCACCGACTGGCACGGTGCGTTTCAGCAATGGCGAGATGACGCTAGCCAATGTCGCGCTGAACGGCGGCGGCGCTGCGTACAGCACGGCAAGCCTGAGTGCCGGCGCGCACACGATCATCGCCACGCCGCTGCCCACCGATCCACTGCGGCCCGCTCCGACGTTGTCGACGCGGATGCTGATTTTGTTCGGCTGGATTCTCGCCGCCTGCGCCGCGGTCGCGCTACAGCGACGGCAACGAGGGCATTGAATGACTTCGTCGCTGTGGCGCTCGATGCCGACATTTATACATCGCAAACTCCGGAAGACAAGATCATGCGAATCGCTTTCCCCCCTTTTCGGCGCGCCCTGCTCGCCGCAGCATTTCTCCCTTCGATGACAGCCGTGGCGTTTGCCGCCGACGTCAGCGTGCAGCCAGCCAGCGGCAGCGGCTTTGTGGTCAAGGATGCCAGCGGCGCGAACGAGCGCCTACGCGTGCAGGAGAATGGCGCGATTACTTTGCCCGGCATCGCCGGTGCCGCCGCGCAGGTACAGCCTCTGTGCGTCGGCAGCGCCGGCTTGCTCGGTCTGTGCGGCGGCTCGGGCAGTGGTGGCAGCTATAGCGCAGGTACCGGATTGAGTCTGGCCGGCGGCGCGTTTTCGATCGCGCCGACCTTCCAATTGCCACAGACCTGCGCGGTGAACCAGCTTGCGCAGTGGAGCGGCACCGCATGGGGTTGCGCGGTGGCGACGGCCGGCGGCCTTCCTGCCGGCACCGCCAATCAAACCCTGCGCTACGATGGCGGCAATGCGCTCGCCGCAACTAGCGACTTGCAGGTGATGAGCGACGGCGGCGTGCTGGCGACCAATGCTGCGGTCAACGCGGCCTACGCTACGGAAGATGATCCCACACCGACTGGCGCCGTCCCCACCAGCGGCTCCGGCGCGCGCATGATGTGGTATCCGGCCAAGGCCGCGTTTCGTGCGGGCTTTACCAACAGCCAGTGGGATGACGCCAACATCGGCCGGTTTTCCTCCGCGATGGGCTTTAGATCGGAAGCTAGCGGCGACAGCTCCACCGCGATGGGCCATGACACGAGGGCCAGCGGAAGCTACTCCACCGCGATGGGCGATGGCACGATCGCTAGCGGGAGCAGGGCCACTGCGATGGGGGGCTTTATAACGAAAGCCAGCGGCGACTACTCCACCGCGATGGGCTTTAACACAAGCGCCAGCGGCTACGACTCCACCTCGATGGGCGATAGCACGATCGCCAGCGGCTCCTCCTCCACCGCGATGGGCAGCAACACGACCGCCAGCGGCGACAAGTCCACTGCGATGGGCATTGGAACTACTGCCGGTGGCAAAAACTCCACTGCAATGGGAGCCAACGCCGTGGTCACGTCGGGTAGTGATGGCTCGTTCGTCTACGGTGACGGCACCGCTGTTGTGACAAACGCGTTCAAAAATCAATTCATGGTTCTGGCCTCATCAAACACGACGTTCTATTCGGGCACGAACAACGGAGGTGCGCAGAGCACATGGCCTGGAGTGATACTCCAGCAGGGCGCGGGCGCGTGGAGCACGCTATCGGATCACTCCGCCAAGTCAGATTTTGCATCAGTGGATGCGCGTGCCGTGCTCGATCGCGTTGTCGCTCTGCCGCTGTCGACGTGGCGCTACAACGGTCAGGACAAGTCGATCCGACATATCGGCCCGATCGCGCAGGACTTCTATGCTGCGTTTGATGTCGGCGAAGATGAGCGGCATATCAGCACAGTCGACGCCGACGGCGTGGCACTCGCGGCGATCCAGGGCCTGAATTTAAAGCTAGGCGAATTGGACGTAAAGACCTCTTTACTGCTGAACGAAAAGGATCGCGAGATCGCCGAATTGCGCGAGCGAATCGCTCATCTAGAAATGCAGACCGGCGAGATTGCCGCGCTCAAGTCCGCGGTCGCCGCGCTGCAACGGCAACCGGCCGAATTCGACGCCATGGTGGTGCAGCCATGAGCGCATCTCGTTTGACGTGCTGGTTCGGCGGCGCAGTGTTCGGTCTGCTCTGCACACCCGCGTTCGCGGCAATCACGGTCGGCGCAGGCTCGTCGATGCAATTCGCCGACAGTACGGTCGATCTGGGCTGCTCGGATTTGACCATCGCGGGAACCGCGAGCGGGACGGCGGCAGTGATCAGCTCGATCACGAACTTGAATCTCAGCGGCAGCTTCGCGCCAGGCGCCAGCCAGATTTCGCTCGGTGACAATTTTGCCGATGCCGGCAGCTTTACGCCGGGCACCGGCCGCGTTGCGATCGTCGATGCCTGCGGCAATGGCACAAGCCAAGTGTCGGGTGCGACGAGTTTCTACGATCTCGCTGTCATCAGCGCACTCGGCAAGCAACTCGTGCTGCCGGTCGGCATCGCGCAAACCATCGCGCATGCGCTCACCCTGCAAGGCACGACAGGAAATCTGTTGCAGGTGTCGAGTTCGGCTACCGGACAACGCGCCCTGCTTGCGCTCGGTGCCGGCACGACGCAATCCATCGCCTACGTGAATGCCCGCGACAACAACGCGAGCGGCGCGGCTATCGCACCCGGACAGCCCGCGCAATACCACTCGGTCGATGGCGGCAATCTGCTCAACTGGTTCGCGAACGCGAGAAACGGTGGCGGCGGCGTAGCGGTTCCTGCACCAACACTCGGCTTTGGCCGCTGGCTGCTGCTCGCCGGGCTATTGCTTACCACGTGGCGCACTTTAACTGCCTCCAAGAGCAAACGCTTATGAGCCTTTACCAATTTTCTTTGAGCCGCTTGGCTTGCGCACTCGCCATTGCACTCGCTGTCGATGCCGCAAATGCGATGGCAGCCGATGTCGTCATCCAGCCCAAGGCCGGCAGCGGCTTCATCGTTACCGATGCAAGCGGAACGCAGACGCGATTGCGCGTGAATGAAAGCGGTGAAATCATCATCCCCATCCTAGTCAACGGCGTGCAGAAAAATCTGCCATTGTGTTTCAGCACCGACGGTCGGATCGGCCCATGCGCGCCCGGCGCGGGCGGCAGCGTTGGGCCGCAAGGCCCCGCCGGCCCGGCGGGTCCAGTAGGTCCAACTGGCCCAGCCGGCATAGGCGGCACTTACACCGCTGGCACGGGCCTTGCGCTCGGTGGCAGCACATTTTCGGTTGCGCCGACCTATCAATTACCGCAGACCTGTGCAGCCAACCAAGTCGCGCAGTGGAATGGTGCGACATGGATATGCGCGGACGCGTTCGCTGGATTTACACTGCCGTATACAGCTACTACCTCATCACCAACCTGGGCATTTTCTGTCACCGACACCGCGAATGGGGATGGGGTAGTTGGCGTGGGCACGGGAGGCGTTGGCGTACGTGGTTCCAGCGACACCTCCGCTGGTGTCAGCGGTACAAGCAATAAGGGCATCGGTGTTTACGCACTATCAGCGAACAACATTGCCATGCTTGGCACCACCATCTCCGGTGCCGCCGCTGTCGCAGGTAACGCCAATAACAGCTCGATCGGCGTTCTGGGCCAAGGAAGCGCGGGGCCGGGTGTAAAAGGCGTCAGCGCCACAGGTTATGCCATGGTTGCCGAAGGTTCGACTCAACAGAACCTCAATCAGGGTGGGTGGGTCAAGGCAATGCTTCATGCCGATACGAACGGCAACATAGCAGATTGCTGGAACTCGCAATTGCCAGCGAATTCCGCATCCAACCCGCCGTGCGGCTTTACGCTCGCGCCCATACCACCGCAGAACGGCGATCTCAGAGTGGATTTTCACTTTCCGACGCAGCATCGATTTTATTCGGCGACCACCTCAAACGGCACATACACCAACACGGTCGTCAGAGTAATTATTCCGACCGGGGGCATCCCTTCGGAGTGTCCCGATGTCGGCACCAATACTCAAACGACCGTATGCGTAAAAACGAACGAAGGTTCGATTGTGGGCTCGTTTTATTTGCTCGTATTTTGAACTTCGTGTCGATGCCTTCTTCATAAGCCGCTGGATTTGGTGAATGCAGCTCGACAAATTCATTTGCAGATTCCGATACGCAATGTCGCAGGTAATTTCATCTCCATTTCTGTCTCGAAGAGCCACGACCATGCTGCAATGTCCGAACTGCCTCGCTTCCGCGCTCTTCATTGCTCTCGCCGCCGGCGCTTCGACAGAGCATCGTGCGCATGGCGCGCTATCGACGCTAACTTCGGAACATCTTGGCGCGAAACCTCAATTGGACTCCCGATACCGGACACTCATAGGAGGCGGCTTAGGGTCGGTAGCTGTCCTTCCCTACCTCGATAAGGTTCGCCAATCACGATCGCCTGCGGCAGCAATTTTCGCTGTAGCCAAACTATGCTTTCAAATGTGGCCAGACTTGCTTTCGCCCACACTTTTCGGCCGCGGAACCTGAAGGCAACGCGCAACCACCTTCCAGCGGGAACTGAATTTCGAGGATGTCGTCGAGATAAACTTCGCGCTTGGGACTGGCAAGGGAGAAACCTCGCGCAGCCATCCACGTATTGATCGCGCTGTAAGTTCGTTCGGCGTCGGCAGCGTCGTTGCCGGAGAAAGCGCAGGCCGCAGTTACGGCCGGCAGGTCTTTCACGTCGTAGAAGCTGCGACGGGCGAGATCGCGACGGACTTCGACAAAGGGCTCAGCGATCAGCGAACCCGTGCGCGCGCAACGCTGCCACATCACGCCGCGCATTGCGCCGAGGGCCTCCGAAGGCAGCGCGCTCAACAATTCACCTTCCAGGCGTAGAACGTCGGTTTCGACATAGCTTTTGAATTCCGCGCGCAGCGTAGCGACACGCAAGGCGCGGCGGCGTTTTATCGCAACGGGAACGGCATGCGTCCAGACGCCGGATTGATCAATTTCCTCATCGAGCGCGGCGTCGATGCCGTTCAACGACCGCGTTGCCTTCTCGATCATTTGTTGCGTGTTTTGCCGAAGGCGTAGCAGGAACGCGCGTCTGTTGGCGGACGACCCCGTCTTGGAAACGAAGGTGCGAATCTCGGTAAGAGACAGGCCTAAATCGCGCAAAGCGAGAATCGATGACAGCTCGCGCAGTTGCGCGGCGGTATAGCCGCGGTAGCGCGTGCGCGAGTCCACGGCTTCGGGGCGCAACAATCCCAACTTGTCGTAGTGGCGCAGGGTCTTCGCGGAAACCCCGCTCAGTTCCGCGAATTCGCCGATTCGATACTGCATGCGCGTTATCGCCGCTGAAAACGCCGTGAGGCGGTAGCACATTCTGCCATGCCCGGGAAATTCGGATGGAAATCACTGCGCAGCCGTTTGCGCAAACGCAGGCGATGCACGCGAGGTCGTTGCGGGATTTTTTGCTTGAACCTTGCCTTTGCGGGAATGTTTCACTCTGCGCGGCAAAAGAACAGCTCACTTCATCAACGTCTTTCAGAGGTTCCATGGATACCGACATTCGTGCTTTGCTCGTCATCGCGCAAACCTATTTCAACGCCGCCCATGAAATGGACGCCGACAAGTTCGCATCCCTGTTTCATCCTTCAAGTTCCGTGACGAAAGTCGGCGAGGACGGCAATGTGAACGTGACGCCGATAGAAACGTGGCTGGCAGTCGTCCGCAAGTTGGAAGCTCCAAAACGGTTGGGCTCACAACGCCATGACGAGGTCTTGTCCATTGATCTGGCCGGAGAACTCGCGCTCTTGAAAGTAAGGCTACGGATTCCACCACGCCGTGTTACCGACATGCTGTCGTGCTTGAGAGTCGGTGGAACCTGGAAGATTGCTCAGAAAGTGATGACTGCGGAAACGTATTTATAGCGTCCTGGTTCGTTTTGACTCGCGCGATGGATAGTTGGAGACCGCGATTAATATTACGCTACCTGGAAATCCAGCCCGATATCCGCCGCCGGGGCGCTTTGCATCAGGCGGCCGACCGAGACGTAGGTGACGCCGCTCGCCGCGATCACGGCGATGGTGTCGAGCCGGACGCCGCCGCTGGCCTCTGTCGGCACCCGGCCGGCGATCATGGCAACGGCTTCGCGCAGCGTCTCCGGCCCCATGTTGTCGAGCAACAGGTGGGTGGCGCCGGCGGCGAGGGCGGGCTCGATCTGGGCGAGCTCGTCCACCTCGCAGATGATGTTGGCGAGGCCCGCCGCGCGCGCCCGCGCCACCGCCGGGCCGACACCGCCCGCCACGGCGACGTGGTTGTCCTTTATCAACGCCGCGTCCCACAGGCCCATGCGGTAGTTTTGCGCGCCGCCCATCCGCGTCGCGTACTTTTCGAGCATCCTGAGGCCGGGGATGGTCTTGCGGGTATCGAGCAGCGTGGCGTTTCCGGCCATGGCGTCGACATAGGCCCGCGTCATGGTGGCAATGCCGGAGAGGTGCTGGACGGTGTTCAAGGCGCTGCGCTCCGCCGTCAGCAGGGCGCGGGCATTGCCGGAAAGGCGCATCAGCGGAGTGCCCGGCGCGACGCGGTCGCCGTCCGTGGCAAGCATTTCGATCTCCACCCCGGGGTCGAGGTGGCGGAAGAAGGCGGCGGCCAGCGGCAGGCCGGCAACGGTGATCGCATCACGGGAGTCCATCACTCCGGCGAAGCGGGCCTCGGCGGGGATGACGCTCTCGGAGGTGACATCGCGCCCGCCGCCGGGCAGCCCCTCGCCCAGATCCTCAGCCAGGGTGGCGCGGATGAAAGTGGCAAGGTCGAAGCCGGCAAGATCGAAGTTGGGGCGGGGCAAGGGGGTGATCATGGCGAAAGTATTTTGAGTCAGGGAAATGGAAATGCGAGGGAGCGGTTATATAACACCTTTGTCGACGCATTCTGGAGGCAGCACCGAGGCTCTGGCGGGTCTGGCGCAAGCGCACGCTGTCACGGGGGACAAAGTCGCCATGGAGAGGATCATGAAAGAGCTCGGCGAATCTGCCGACCGCTATGTTTCGCCGTACAACGTCGCAAGAATCTATGCGGCGATCGACGAGAAACAGCGGGCGCTCGAATGGCTCGAGAGAGCCTGCCAGAAACACAACCCGGATCTCATCGAGCTGACTCGCGAGCCCTCCTTCGCCAGTCTGCATTCCGACGCGAAATTCCGTGAGCTGGTGCAGCGAATCGGTTGGCCCAGCACGGCCGTTGCCACTTGCCTTGAGCGTCAGCCCGCTTCATAACGAGCATTGGTCGTCGCGATGCAAAACGGAGATTCGAAGCGAAAACCAATTGAACAATCGGATTTGGAAGGACCTCTCTGGTTTGCGGTGCCAAAGAATCGAACAGCCACTCTTCAAGCCAGAAATGCTCTATCCAGTCGGCAAGCTCAATGGGCGGCGCGCAGCGCCAATGGTGATAGACGCCGGGCGACGCCGAATGTCGCAGAATCCCGCAGCCTTGTCCGAATTCCGCGCGAGGTCTCGACGAATTTTGCGCAGCCGCACCTGCGTGGCCGTGTCGGGTTTTTCCAATCATTTCACCCGAGCCTCGTCGCCCAATATCCATCCCGGCGTGCCGGGCCATGTGTCGAATCGGTCCGAGATGCTGTCGTCGGCAGGTTCGGCCTCAAAACCGCCAAGCAACTCACGTCACTTGGTGCGGTGAGCGGGGCAGGCCGTGTCGGCTTCTTCAAGATCTATAGCACAGGTCCGATGGAAATTGCTTTTGGAGAAGACGACAAGCACCTAGAATTCAGGCTTTCTGTCCTCTGTACCAATCAGCCGTCGCCGGGAGGCAAACCTTACTTGACTCTGTCAACCGTGGTTCATTGCCACAACTGTCTAGGTCGTCTATATATTTTTCTCATCGCCCCGTTCCACCGCTTAATCGCTCAATCCCGCCTCCGTCGCGCCGCACGAATCGGCTGGCCGTTGGCCATGGAAGCAGCCCACTGAGGTTAATCCTGTTTCCTATTTGGAGTGACGGATTTGAAAGCACGAGGAAGCGCTTTGGTCGGCACTGCTCTTTTGGTATCGGTTGCCCTGTCTGCTTCGGGTACAAGAGCCGCGGCGGGTACCGGTCTGCCGACTTTCCCATGCGCACTTGCAGGCGTCGCCGAGCCTGCCCGGTGCGGTGCGCTGGAGGTTCCCGAGAATCTTCGCCGCCCGAATGGCCGACGGCTGCCGATCCATGTGGCTGTAATCCCGGCCACCTCGGGAAAAGCGCTTGCCGATCCAATCGTCCTGCTCATGGGCGGCCCGGGAGAAGATGCGATCAGTTCTGCTGCGGATTACGCGGCGCAGTTCGCGCAGTTGCGCAAGGATCGCGACATTCTCCTGGTCGATCAGCGCGGGACGGGCAAGTCTGCTGCGTTGCACTGCGAACTTTTTTCGCCGGAATCGGCTGCAGACAACCTGCGCAGTGTCTTTCCGCCAGCTACTGTCGACAAATGCAAGCATCGTCTGGAGGCAACTGCCGACCTGACGCAGTACGGTTATCGATATTTCGCGAACGATCTCGAGCAAGTTCGGCGCGCCCTCGGCTATGGGCCGTTGAACCTGTTTGCCGGTTCTTATGGCACACGTGCGGCGCAGGTCTACCTACGCGATTATCCGCGGAGTGTCCGTACGGTCTATCTCGGCAGCGTGGTACCCATCGATGTCGAAACCCCGCTTATCTTTGCGAGGACGGCACAAGATGCATCCGAGCGCATGATCCACGCCTGCGAATTCGATTTACTCTGTCATCAGGCTTTTCCAAATCTGCGCGAAGAGTTTCGCCAAGTGTTCGAGCGGCTCGCAACGGGCAACGTGCGCGTCGGCCTTCCTGGTTACCACGATCTCGTTGCGCTTGATCGCGGACGAGTTGCTGAGTGGGTGCGTTCAAAGCTTTATCGACCATCAAGCGCCGTAACTCTGCCATGGTTCGTTCACCACGCGTTTCAGGATGATTGGACACCGATCGCCAACGATATCCTTGCGGGCGCACGTGAGGCCGACAACGATTTGAGTTGGGGCCTGCTCTTCTCCATCACCTGCAACGAAGACGTCGCATTTATTCCAGATCAGGATGTCGTCCCGAAATCGCAGGGCACATTCCTGGGCGACTATCGCGTGCGTCAACAGCAGGCGGCGTGCCGGCACTGGCCTGGGTACACGCTTCCCCAGGATTATCGAAAACCGATACGCTCAGATATTCCCACGCTGTTTGTCACAGGCGATCTCGATGGTGGAACGCCGCTTTGGTTTACCGATCGCAGTGCCAAAGGTTTTTCCAATCACGCCATCGTGGTGGCTCATGGCCAGGGACATACGGAGTGGAATGATTGCGTTGCCGATCTTTACCAGCAGCTCGTGCGCACTGCTTCGGTGCTCGGGCTCGATGAGAAATCCTGCCCCGCCGCACCGTGGCCAAAATTCAAAATTTAAGAATCTTGGGTGGCATGCGAACCCCGTTCACCCTCGAAGACATCGCCCGCGCCCACAACGGCGTGACCCGTGGCACCGTTCGCAAGTATTTGGCCGATCTGCGCGACATCGGGGTTCGCTCCTATACGACGCATGTCTCGGATGGTCATTCCGTGTACTTCGACTCCGGAGGCGCAAGCCTCTCATCGGATCCCGTTCACGAACCCTATGCAGTATCAGATACGGCCGACCGTGATGCCGTTCAGCAGGCGCTTGAAGCGCACAGTCGAGGCGAGACCGACTACTTCGCGTTCTCCAAGCAACTGGCGGTCGCTGGTACCTCTACTTGGGTCATGGACACGGTCACAATGACATGCACGTTCTACTCCAAAGCCGGCGAGCCGCTGCTTGCGAATGACGTTTGAAATGATCTAGGGCGCAGTGACTCGGTATCTGCACTCGCCATTTCCAGTGCATGCAGCGAGAAGACAAACCGCTCGAAATGGCTCGTTATTGCCCGTTTGCCACACGGCGTCCGACTCGACTGAGCGTGCAGCGACCAGTAGATGACAGGCCCTGCGGGCAATGATTGCAAGAGTGCCAAGACCGCTGCTCTGCCAGCTAACGGGGGTTGAGAACTGCCCTTCCCTGCTCGCGATAAACCTACCTAATCGTTCGGGTTACGGCAGGTACCGGCCAATTCCGATCATTCGGCCATTCAAATTCGACGCTGAAAAGCGGCCATTCGTTGGCCGACGTGCCGACCTTGCGTTTGAGCTGAGCGGAGAGTAGGCGGCGCTCTAAAAAAGACACTGCGAGACTATCCATCCTTTACGGCGCAATGTCGTAGACCACGACACGCTCCCAGAGCGACTGGCAAATGGAAACGAACTTTGCGTGGTACTCGCACTTGGTTTGATAGAACTCATGGTCCCCCAGGGACTTAAAGTGCAACGAGGTTGCGAAGTCGAACGAATGATCTACGACGAAGCGATGTTCTGTCTGCGCAGGAGTGCCGACGAACCCGCTTTGGAGATACGGGATCGTAGCTAGGCGACGCACTTCCGTGGCGAATGCGTTCCGTTCGGAGGCACTGAGATCTTTGCGTAGCCAAAAAAGCGCGTTGTGGATAAGCATAGGTGCGAGTTCTCGGTTGACGGCAAGACGAGTGTATCGTGGCACCTAACGCCTAAGCTAAGCGACCGCTGCCGCAAGTACTGCAGTCTACCGCGACACATCGCAGCGGTCCGCTTGAGCGAATAGCAGGTTGCGTGGATTCACATACTAAGTGCAACACTCAGCTAGCAACGAGGGTGAGCGGTGATACTGGCCGCACCTCATCCGGCAGGAAGGGGTTGCAACCTCCGCTTTGGGTCGGTTGCTTGCGGTCGGCAGATGATCAATCCAGACAGCATGATCACGCTCGGCCGAAACTGTGATCACGAATCGACGGCACGCGCGCAACGAACGGGCAAGGGCCTCGGTCGCGGCCTGAAGAACCACTTCGTCGCTGCGACCGCACTGACTGCACGAACCAGTGCCTATCCACTTCCACGTTGAGGATGAGCTTTTTAAGGTGCGCTTGGGAACCATCCTTGCACATCGACCACGACCTCGGTCGGTGCCGAGCTGCCGTTGTAGACCGAAACCTGACCCAGCGTGCCCACCTTCGCGATCACGAGGTTGGGAATTGTTGTGCCGGGATTGAGGTTCAGATTCGACGCCAGCGGTTGCGCGGCGCCGGTTGGCCATACGGTCAGGTAACCCGGGCTCGCCGGTTGGACGGAGGTGACGTTCAGCACCACGGCGCCGACGCCGGTCGGCGGGATCGCGCCGCCGCAGCGGCCGGACACGGTGAGGTCGAGATGAGCGCCGCGCGCAATGGCACCCGCGCCACTGTATTGCGCGGTACCGTCGCAGGAGGTTTGGCCCGGACGCGTATCGAGCAGGCGTTGGGGCACGAGTGCCACATAGCTTGAAGTCGTCGGGAAATACCCTTGTGCGTCGGCGATCAGATGGGTCGCCGACGTGCCGCCGTTGTAGAGCGATACGGTGCCATTGCCCGCTTTGCCGCCGACGCCGGCAATGACCAGATTCGGAATGGTCAGGCGCGGATTGAGATTCAGATTCGACGCCAGCGGCTGCGTCGTGCCGTATGGCCAAGCTGTCAGATAACCCGCGCCGACCGGCACAACTGCGGTGACGTTGAGTATCGCGGCACCGATCGTTGCCGGGATGCCTGCGCGTCCTCCGACCTGAAGATCGAATTCGCCGTTGCCGGGAAGGGCGCCGACGCCCTGGTCGATGCCGTCGACGGTCTTTTCCGACAACGGCGCATCGTCGCGCGTGTCGAGCAGTCGCGCCGGTGTCGTCGGCACATAGGAATTCCCGCTGGGCAGATAGCCTTGAACGTCGACCACCACGTGCGTCGCGGCAATGCCACCGTTGTAGATAGAGACATGTCCGCCGGCGTCGACCTGGGAAATGACCAGATTCGGAATGGTATAGCCCGGATTGAGGTTGAGGTTTGACGCGAACGGCGTCACTCCGGTTCCCGACCAGACCGTGAGGTAACCGGCGCGAGCAGGATCGACGGGAGTGACATTGAGCGCTGCTGCAGTAACGGCGGAGGAAGGCACGCCACCGCGGCCGCCGACCTGAAGAACGCGCGTCTCGCCCGGCTCGAGCGCGCCCGTACCCGCGCCCAGGCCATCAATGGTCGTGGAACCCGTGCGCGTATCGAGCAACCGTGCAGGCGACAGCGGCACATAGTCGACAGTCGACGGCACGCCGTAAATAATCCCGCGCCCGCTATATGTTCCGATATACACGGTACCGAAGGTCCGCGGATCGCCCACCACGCGCGACACGCCGCCCCACTGATGCTGCGCGTCGTTGATCTGAACCCATGTCGCACCGACGTCGGTGGAGCGGAATAGACCGCTTATGCCATTCACCGTTCCGGCCAAATAGATGGTCGGGTAGGACATGCCGGCAGCGGCCTTGCCGAAGCCAATTGACGTTGCTGCGGTTACCGTGGAGGCGTCGACCTGATTCCAGCTCCAAGCCGAACTCTGGCTGCGATACAGACCCGATGGCGTGGCGAGCCAGATATCGCCCTGCACACCTGTAACCGTAACTGCCTGGCTGCCTGCCCACGACGGCACGACAGGGAGGCCGGAGGTGGTCGACGCCTGCCAGGTCACACCTTTGTCGGAGCTCGTGAAGAACGTGCCTGTGGCTTGATTCCAGGCGTAAAACAAATTGCCATTGGCACCATCCGACAATACCTGCGCACCGGTCGGCAGGTTCGCGCTACCGCTGCTGGTGGGATAGGTCAGTGTTTTCCACGTGCTGCCGTGATCGGTCGATACGGCCGGCGCGACATCGCTCGGCGCCCACACGATGGTGTTGCCATCGGCGGAAATCGCTACTGTGCCGCCACCGTTGGCGGAACCGGCCTGGTCGGGGAAGCCCGTCCAGGTGGAACCGCCGTCGTAGGAGATCGAACCGTACGAAGTAAGCGTGCTGTTGCCGTGCTGAAGAATTCGCACGATCGTCGACGGCGTGCTCTTGGCAAAGTCCAGCCCGGTGCCGATGCTGTCGCCACAAGTGGGGTTGTTGGGTTGCGACTGCGGTACCGTCGTCAGGCTGGTGTGCACGAAACCGCACACGTCACCGAGCCCGCTGATCAAGGGCGGGCCGGCGGTGGGCGACAGCAACGCGATCACCGCCGTTTCCTCGATGCCGCTGGCGCCCACGCTCCAGTGCGTGGCTTGTCCGGCATCGGAGGAGGTGAGATCGGAAGTGGTCCAGATACCGCCGCCGGTACCGTACATGGCATGCGCCGAATTGAAGGGGTCGATCACCACTTCGCCCCAGTTGCCAAAACCTGCTTGCGTCTGCCCAAGCTCCACGATCCATGGCGACAGGCTCGAATCGCGCACCGCATTCGCACCGACGTCCGTCCAGGTCGAACCGCCATTGGTGCTGCGGTACATGGTGTCGCTCGGCCACCAGTGATCCATCGTCATCACCACCAGCGTGCCCGGTTTTTCCGGATCGAGCGCCAGGCCGCTGTAACCGGACGGATAGTTGTACGGATCGGTCGGCGTAATGTTCTGCCAGGTGTTGAGGCCAATGCTGTACTTCCACACTTGGCCTGCGGTCATCCCATTGGGACCAATGGCATTGCCATAGGTAATGTAGAGATTGCCATCAGGACCGATCAGCCCGCGCTGCGGCATCATGCCCGCGGCAGGGCCACCAGACACCGGCGCCCACGTTGCGCCGCCATCTGTGCTCTTGTACAGCGACGATACCGCCGTGCTGGTGGATACGCCGGCAAAGATGGTCTTGGTCGGCGAGCCTGCACCGCTCGATGGCTGATAGAAGGCGATGAACGCGATACCCGCGCCGGTGCCGTCGCTGGATAACGCAGTGAAGCCGCTCACGCGATTCCACGTGCTGCCGCTATCGGTGCTGGTCCACAAACCGTTGGTGCTTAGCTGAGTGGAATCATTGCGCGTGCCGTAGAACAGGATCGATCCCTTGTTTGGATCCACCTGCAAACGCTCGCCCACGTTGCGTCCGTCCATATTGCCGCCAACCTTGAAGTTGAGCGGATGCGCGGTGAAATGCGCGCCTTGGTCGGACGACACCAGTATCGCGCCATTGCTGCCCCACGATTGCGTGTACAAACCGCCAACCAGATAAAGCATGTTCGGGTTGTTCGGATCGATCGCCACGCTTTCGATGCCGGTCCAATTCGCATCGGCCGGCGGTACCCAGTCAGTCAACGGCACCCATTGCGCGGTGGTGGCGTTGTAGCGGTATGCGCCACCCACGTCCGTGCGCGCGTAGAACAATCCCTGCTGGTTCGGATGCGCGATGATGCCGTCGACATAACCGCCGGCTACGATTTTCACATTGTTCCAGGTGTAAGAAGCCGACGCGGTTTGCGCAGACGTCGCGACAGGCAATATCGAAAGTGCTGCGAGCGCGCCATAAATGATCCGCCGGGTAACTGTTCGGCGCAGAAGTGTCATCATGTTCTTTCCTGTTTGCACATCGGATCTCCGTGGTGCTTCGCCGCTATCGGCTCAGCGGGGTGTAGCCGCTTCCCAATTGGACGAGAACGTCTAGCCATCCGGCACCGGATCATTGATGCTCAATCCAATGAACCAGCAGAAGAGTTAGGTTGTAGTTCATCTGCTCTGTCAGCGGACTCCACTTGGCATTCTCGCAGAAGCGAGGCATAGCACGGCCAAATTTGTTAGCGCTAACATCATACTATATGATAAGTATTACAATTGATATCGAAGGGCAAACAGGCTCTAAAATCCCTGTTTGCTATCCCACATAAGACTGCGACCCGAAAGAAGTCCGTACCTTGGCAGGTGCTCGTACCGGTAGATCATGAGTGCCGGTCGCCGATATCAGCCACTGGGGATAAATATGGAGCGAACAGATGAACTCACCGCGTGAGTCACATGGCGCTTCGAGCGTGCGGCTGATCCCGTCGTCGACATTTAGTCAAACGTCTGCTTCTGGCACCAAGCGGCCGTAAATCAAGGGTGACCCGCTATCACGAAGCGGAACATTCGGTTTCGTTGAAGATTTAGGAGACGCGTCGACGCGCACTGCGACGTTTGCGGCTCTCCGAACTTGCCTTGCGCGCCACGAGCGCGCGGATGCGATCTTTGATGCGCGCATCCAGTGGGTTGTAGACGAGCAGGCCCAAGTCAGGGCGTCCGTCGACCGCGAACGCTGAATATTCCATCTCAAACGTACCGAGTTTCGCGTGTCGCAAGTGCTTGACGCCGTCGCTGGGCGCGTACACATCGTTCTCGTTCCAAAACTTGGCGAAGTGCGGACTGGCCCGGCATAACTCGTCGACCAGATCGACGACCTCGCGCACCGCGCCGGCGCGCGCGGCATCGACCCGAAACGCACCGACCAAGAACCTGGCCATGCCTTCCCAGTCTTTCTGCTTTGCACGGATCTCCGGCCCGCAAAAGGCGGCCGAGCCCTTTGGGTGGTTGGCGATGTTCGCCGGCATGGACATGCCGGCCTCCAGTGCGCTGACTCAAGCAGTGATGGGCTGGCATCCGGAAGGACCGGGCCTCATCGCCGACCTCGATGCGATGGTCTACGCGTGAAATCTCGCGTGTCCGCCGCGATGAAGTAGGCCAACGAAGCGGCGATTTTGCCCGCTTCTTAAGCCCTCTTCGCGAGGATCACAACGAGATCTGTCAGGGCTTCACGAACCGATAGGCGAAGCGATCGGTCTGACCCTTGATCGAGGGATCGAACGCCTTGATCGAGTGCGGATCGTCCTTGTTCGCGAGCATGGTGTTTTCCGCGTCCAGTGCGAAGCCGGCCGCCTCCACCTCTTTGCGAACGAATGTTGGCTCAATCCGATGCAGCGACTGGGCGTCGCTCGTGCCCGCCCCAACGGCGGCGGCGTGGTCGACGATGACGTAGGACCCACCGGGCTTCAGCCGTTCATAGACAGCTCGATTGAATTGGGCCGCCGTCGCGCCCCTGGCCTGAATCAGCGTGGTGTGGAGATCGTGATAGAACAGATGCAGCCACAGGACGTCTGCTTGTTGAGTGGCCTGCGGCATCGCCACGAGGTTCGCCGAGACAACTTCGACGTTCTCTCGGCCTGGCTCCTTCGCGAGCGTCCGCATGCGGCCAACCGGATCGTTCTTGAAGTGGGCGACTTCGGCCGGCACGAAGCTGTAGACCCGTCCTTCGGGTCCCACGACGTCGGAGAAGAAACGGGTCCAGTCGCCGTCGCCTGGGTAAACATCGATGACGACGGAGCCCGCGTCGACTCGGGTGAACCGGATCAACTCGGATAGCTTGGATTGGTCGTACATGGGGATCTCCGTTACGGTTAGAACCAAGTTTGATTTGTGTGGTCCCACGGCTGGCAGGGCGGGCGGCCAGCCACGGGACCGCGTCGGGGTCAGACCTGCGCCATGCCTCCATCGACAGGAAGATCTATACCAGTGATGTAAGAACTTTCATCGGAGGCGAGAAATGCAACTGCTGCGGCGATTTCCTCGGGCATGCCTCTGCGGCCCATTGGGATCTGCGTGGTGAACTGTGCGACTGCTTGCTCGGCCTGTTCAGCGGTAAGGCCCGTCGTCGTCGCTAAGGCCGGCGTGTCGATTGCTCCGGGGCTCATGCAATTCACGCGGATCTTGCGGTCTTTCAATTCCAAAGCCCAGCCGCGCGCGAAGTTGCGAACAGCCGCCTTGCTCGCGGCGTAAACAGTAAATCCGGGAAGCCCGAGCACGTTTGAGACCGAAGAGTTCAGGATAATCGAACCGCCGTCTTTGAAGAGGGGAAGCGCCTTCTGCACCGTAAAGAATAGCCCCTTCACGTTCACGTCGAAGGTCTGGTCAAAATGGGCCTCAGTAGCGACCGCGAGCGGAGCGATTGTTCCCGCGCCCGCGTTCGCGAAGAGAATGTCGATGTGACCATGTTTCTCTTTCACAACGGCATAGAGGCGGTCCAGATCTTCCAAGCGCGACACGTCGCTCACCACCGTCGTAACGTTTGTCTTGATCGAGGCTGCAGCCTCCTTCAGCTCTTTCTCTCGTCGCCCTGTGATCACGACGTGGGCGCCTTCGTCCACGAAGCGCTTGGCTGTGGCCAAGCCAATTCCGCTGCTTCCGCCGGTGATGACTGCGACCTTACCTTCCAGTTTTTTCATGATCTTTATCCTTCGTTCTGTGTTGTGTCTTCGTTAGTTTGAGAAGCGCGGGACCGTAGCGCGGTCAGAGTTGTGCTAGGCCGCCGTCGACGGCAACTTCGCTGGCGGTCATAAAGCTGCTGTCCGACGAGGCGAGAAAGGCGGCCACGGCCCCGATCTCCGCCGGAGCGGCCATGCGCTGAAGCGGAGTTATCGCGCCGTAGGCCTTCTGGCCCTCCTCGCCCAACGCTGCCTTCGCAAGTTCGGTCGCCGTCGCCCCGGGCGACAGCACGTTGACCCGGATGCCGGTGCCCTTCAGGTCCTCCGCCCACGTCCGCGCAAGGTTGCGCACTGCCGCCTTGCTCGCACTGTAGGCGGTGAACGCCGGGGCGCCCGTGGTGCCGGCACTCGATCCGGTCAGGATGATCGAACCGCCCTTGCCCATCAGTGGCAGCGCCTTCTGCACCGTGAAGATCGTGCCCTTCACATTGGTGTCGAAGGTTTCGTCAATGTGCTTGGCAGTGATCTCGCCGAGCTTGAGCTGACTTCCCACGCCGGCATTGGCGAAGACGATGTCGAGGGTTCCGCGCTCGGCCTTCACCGCCGCGTAAAGTCGGTCGAGATCGGCCTCATCCGTGACCGAGCCTTTCACCGCGCGGGCATTGGGCCCGAGGCCGGCCACGGCAGCGTCGAGTTCCTTCCGCCGGCGGCCGAAGACGAAGACGAAGGCGCCCTCGTCGATGAAGCGCTTTGCTGCGGCGCGGCCGATGCCGGTAGCGCCACCGGTGATCACGGCGGTCTTTCCATTCAGTCTGTTCATGTCATGCATCCTTCGTTGGAGCGTTCGATGTCACCTGATGTGGGGCCTTGACTCATGAGGACAATTGACGATAAATGCATAGTTAAAATCTACTTTTTAGATAGCTATGCTCGATAACGTCACTATCAATCAACTTCGGGCCTTCGTCGCCGTGTGTGACCAAGGGAGCTTTTCCGGGGCCGCACGGAAGCTGAGCCGCGCACAGTCGGCGATTAGTCACGCGATCAAGGCACTCGAGAGCGCGTTTGATGTGCAGCTGTTCGAACGCAACACGCGCAAAGCGACACTGACGGCCGCGGGCCGCAGCCTCCTGCCGGATGCTCGTGCGGTAATCTCACGCACCGAGGAAATGAAGACGCGCGCGGTTTCCATTGCTGAAGCCGGGGTACCGCAAGTCTCGATTGCCGTGGATACCTATTTTCCGCGCACGCGCCTGATTGAATGCCTGCACAGCCTGCAGGCGGACTTTCCGACGGTCGCAATCAATCTGCGCATAACGACCATGCAGGGCGGCGAGCGTTTGGTTCTCGAAGGCACCTGCGCATTGGCGGTGACGATCACGGACGTGCCGGAGCTGAGTCCCGGTGCCATAGAAAGGCAGCATTTATGTGAAGTGCAAATGGTGACCGTCTGTGCGCCATCGCATCCGCTTGCCGCAATCGCGGGGCCGATCGCGCGCGAGGAATTTGGCCGGCACATCCAGCTCGTCGTAACCGACAATCAGCCCGATGCGGAAAAGACACAACAGGGGGTCGCCGGCGAACGTCAGTGGCGGGTGAATGACCTCGGCGCGAAGCACGATCTGCTCAGGGGAAGCTTGTGCTGGGGGCACATGCCGCGTCATATCGTTGCGGAAGATCTCGCGAACGGAACGCTCGTCGAACTCCAACGGCGCGCATGGCACATGCGTCCTCTCACCTTCATGATTTCGCAACGGCGTGGGTACTCGTTCTCCGAATGCGAGACGCGGCTGGTTAAGCTCCTTGGCAATGCTCAGCGCTTTCCAAAGGACGCCAGCCAGCCCTCCGTCTCACGCAAAGGCGAAAAACCCTGAAGGGCCGGGCAACAGCTTGCCCCGATAGCTGCATGATGTGCTCATCGCGCATCTTCATCTTGCTGGCCGGAATTCGCCACTCCGCTCGATCAAGATCGAACTCGGTCCACTCGGCTCGGCGAAGTTCTCCAGGACGCACAAATACCAAAGGCGCGAGCTTCAAGGCGCAGCGCGTAACCAACCCGCCGTAGTACCCTTCGATAGCACGCAGCAGTTCCCCAACCTTGTCGGGCTCAGTAATAGCCGCTCGCGCTGTGGTGGACACGGGTGTCAGCGCACCCCTGAGGTCAGCTGAAGGATCATGCCGGGCGCGACCCGTTGCGATGACATAGCGAAAAATCTGGCCGCAGCGCTGCTTTGTACGATGTGCAGTCTCGTGAGCGCCGCGTGCTTCGATGCGCCGCAATACCGTCAGCAGCTCCGGCGCATCGATCTCAGAGATGGGACGATGCCCCACCCAGCCACGGCCCGACTAGTTCATCGAGCATCCACTGCGCTTTCGTGTAGGTGGAGGGCACCAGCCTGGCCTTTTGCGTCGTCAGCCATTCCGCTGCGATTACCGAGAAGCTATTCGCTGCGGCCGTCTTCGCAGCAGCCTTGGTCGCTCGTTTCACATTACCGGGGTCCACACCGTCACGGAGGGTGGCCCGCGCGTCGTCGCGACGTTTGCGCGCCTCGGCGAGGTTTACTTCCGGGAACACCCCGAGCGCGAGCATTTTTTCCTTGCCGGCACGTCGATATTTGAGCCGCCAATAGCGCGCACCGTTCGGCTTCACCAACAGGAAGAGCCCGCCACCATCGAAGTGCTTTCCCTGATGCGTATTCTTGATCGCAGCAACCGTCAGTTGCTCCATGCCTGCCATTGCCATCTTCGAGTAGGTACCCCCAGGGGTTTCCATTGCCGCCAGAAAGACCCCCGTTTGAGCTGCGCTGTGGCTGGACGACACAGGACCGTCAGGCACAAAAAAACCCGCTGTTATGCGGGTTTTCGTGTGTTCGTCGGACTCCCGTGGATGTCCTCGAATCAGCAACTGGTGCCGGAGAAGGGAATCGAACCCCCGACCTACGCATTACGAATGCGCCGCTCTACCAACTGAGCTACTCCGGCACGGAGCCGCGTAGTTTAGCGGCATGAATGTCGCTGATCAAGGACGCGGCTTCCGAAACTCCCTTATTTGGCTATGCGGCGCCCATCCAACCTTGTGCGCCCATTCAACTTGCGCCCCGTTATCTTACGGCTTTTTCCTACAGAACGACGCGTAGGCCGTCGGTCGAACAGCTTTCCACGACTTCCTAGCATGTCCGCACCTCATCCGGAGACAGACATGCAACCAATTCGGTCGATAAAACAAGCGGGCCTTACCCTTGTGGAACTGATGTTCGCAGTCGCCATTGTTGCCGTTCTCGCCAGCATCGCGAGCACCAGCGTTTTCGCCGCGGTCCACGCCGCACGCGGCAGCGACGGGCTTGCCAGCCTCGTCGCGTCGCTCACACGGGCGCGCAGCAGCGCAGCAAATGCGGGAGTGGAAGTCGTGCTTTGCCCGAGCCTCGACGGCGCATCCTGCGCGGAAGGCGATCATTGGGAAAACGGCTGGATTGCGTTCGCCGCCACTCACGGCACCGGCGAACGCGAACCCGACGAACCGATCCTGCTACGCCAGAGCGCGCTGCTGCCGAAAGTGCATCTCGTCAGCACCAAGGGGCGAACGCGCCTCCGCTTTCAACCGAGCGGAGGCAATGTCGGCAGCAATGTCACCTTCACTCTCTGTGATGGCCGTGGCCCAGCGAAGGCAACCGCCTACGTCATCGGCAACAACAGTAACCTACACGCAGCAATTGCAAATTCGACGAATGTCGAAGAGGCCTGCAAGGATCTCTAGACAGTCAGCCTAAAAAAGGCCGACCGCAAGAGGAGCTGCTGAGCACTCTGTTCATCAATTGGAACAAACACCAGCCGTATACGAATACCTAGTGGCACAATTGTTCTTCGAGCTACACGTGCAAGTGCCGCTGAGCGTAGTCGTACCTTGCAGGGTGAAGGGCACTGTAACCGTATTGGCACCTGCCGTTGTATTTGTAGTACTACTAATACCAGGTGTTGACGGGAGGGTAATTAGCGCGCCTTCGCTCATGCCGCCATCAGTCGTTCCACCGAGAAGATTTGCTGTCGCCCCAACGACCGTCGTTCCGTCAATCTGGATACCGGTCGCATTAACTTGATAGTTGTAGCACCTTGTGGCGCTGGTGACGGTTACCGTCGCTGGACTGCCGCCGGACACCGCCGTACAAGTGACGGTGGCCGTCCCGAGATTGTCGTAGTTGTTGAAGTTTTGTACCTTCAAACTCAATCCCGCTGGTGTAATAGTCGTACTAACTGCATTCGGCAGCACGGTCGTTGTTTGGTTGTTCCCTTTACCCGACGTGGTTATGGAACCAACATAGCTCACGGAATACGTCCCAGAGGCCCCACTCAAATAGCCGACGCTTGTTCCCGAGGCGGCAGCACCAAGCTGCGCCGCCGTTCCGCTCCATGCGACGGATGGATCCAATGACACGTTGGAGATATTCGACATCCACGAAAGACCCGAAAGCACCACATCGAAATATACGGTGCCGCCGCTCGAACCACCTGAGCCGGTGACGGTGAACTTCCTTTGATCCGTCAGCTGATTACTGACGTCATAAGGCGTGTTCGCGGGATTGATCGTTACGCCGGTCAATCCCGTGTTGGTGACGGAAGTTGTGGCGACGGCATTATCGGTAGGACTGCCCGAACCGTTTTGCGTGCTGGGTACCGTGACGTTACCGCGCTTCGGGCTGGTTTCATCGCCTCCGATAACAGCCGTATTGGACACAGTAATAACACCGGAGGCATTCGTTGACCAATTGGCCAACTCGGTCATGTTGACTGTTGTGAACGGCAGCACAGGCAAGATGCAATTCTGCAGCTGAGCTTGGGTCGGGCTCGTCCCACAATTGGTGATCGCCGTGTTGAGCGCTTCCTGCGCGGCCGAAATACCCGCTGTGGAACTTGATTCGAGATGGTCGATATAGAGACCACGCGCATACAGCCAGCGCGACACCGTATTTGGCAGCGAAATAGTGATATTCGCTGGCAGATTTAGACCGTAACCGTTGTAAAGGGTAGCGACAGAATCGGTATTGAGCGGGTCCGTGCTTGCGTTCGTTGGACCATTGCCTGCCGCAAGGCTGGCCCGACTGCTGTACAGATAATTGACTACGAAGTTGGCGTAATTAGTTTCGTCCGTTGAGGCAGGCACCGTATCGCTCGCAGTCAACGAAGAGGTACACCCCGTCGGAGCGGCGGACGATCCCTGATTGGCGCATGTGTCGGTCGGAAGCAAGCCGAAGAAATAGTTGTGCGCATCGGTTGCGGCCACATAGCTGCCATTGACGCGTATCAAGCGACAGGTGTTGAGAAACGTCGTGATCTGCGGTTTCGTGGTGGTCTGGTTGGTCGGATAAACTTCCGTCAACGTCCCACTCTGATAATTGTAGTGCTTGAGCTGATTGCCATCGTAATCATTCGAGAAATTATCGAACTTAGGTGTGTCGCTGGTCGAATCGTTACGATCACGGCAGCAAACATCACAAGCTGTGTCCTGCGTGGCGGTAGAGTCGACACCGGTGAGTGACGTCGACGCGGAGCTCATATTCGGTGTCGTGTACTCGGCTCCGTCCCAATAGGTTGGTCGATACGGCTGCGACAAAATCGTCCCGAGGTTAGGATCGGTGGTAACCACGCCTCCGTTTGCTTTCGCCTTGCAGCTGCATTGGATCACTTTGGTATCGACACGCTTGCTGATCACCTCTCCGGGATGGGTCGAAGAGCCCAGAGTCGACGGAGCATAGGTATACGTGCTGAACGTGGTTCCCGTATTGGTGACCACGGGCTTAGGATTGGTAGCTGCCGAGTTGGAATTCGTGTCTGTATTGATCGCGATCGGAATCACTCCGAGCGTGGTGGCGGGATTGGTTTGCCGCACCGTTGGCGAGTTTCCGATGGACGAGGGGAAGTCGGTGCTTGCCAGGGTGGTATTCGTTGTGTCGACCGTTACTGGACTGATAATAGTGTCGAAGCTCAGCGAACGTGTTTGTCCTACCGCGTCCGTCCAGGTCGTCGTTACATTCACCTGCTTGTAGGCCCCCGAATCCGGAGTGGGTGTGCCGGCGGTTACTGCAAATGCGGGATTCGTGCTGCTAGTTATGGCGTACTGCCAAACCTTGATTGTAGATTGCATGTTGGTGACACCCGCCGCGGATTGCGCGCAGTAGGCCTCCTTAGCCTGGCTGCTCGTGTCGGGACAAGTCGTGCTGCTAGGCGAAACCGTCATCGTAAGCGGCTGGCCTGAAGCTGCAGGAAAAGATGGCGCGCCGATGGAATCGTAGCCACCGGCTCGGAGTTGATCGACCAACCCTTCGCTGAACGCGGCGATTTGTGAGCGTGCACGAGCATCCGCGTTGTTGCGCGTCAATCCCCCTTGCAATACGGCCAGCGCCAGTAGTCCTGTCGCCAGTACCACGATTGCGACGAGCACGTCGATCATGGAGAACCCGAAGTCTCGGCGCGTTTTCACAGGCGCGATCAACTGGATGGTCATGGCATCGAGTCCTTTAAGCTTTAATACGAGTAACGATCGGTCCAGGAGCCGGGCAGCGGTGCTGCTGGATTCTTTCCACCCCCGCCACCGAGCCCCTTCATCACTGCGGAGTTGTAAATGATGGCCGTAGTGCCGTTGAGTTTCGCCGCATTGCCTTGCACGACGACGGAACCATAAATTGTTCCGTTCGAATTCGCAGTGAAAGTAGCCGCGCCGCCGTAGTTGGCGGTGGATGACCCGGCGGCGGTGGTATCCCGCACGAATACGAGGCCAAACATGGTTGCGCCTTGCAACGTCGCTGCGCCGTCGGAAACCAATACGACCGGCTTATCGGGATATCCAATCTGCGTGGCCGATTTCAGACAAGTCCCGGACTGATCCCAAATCACCCCACCGCCCGTTCCGGCGGCATTGGCCTTGCTGATCAGATCGGTGCAGCTCGTGGTTTTCTTTGCGGCGCTTACCCACGTGGCGTGGGCACCGGTCGGATAGATATATTTTGCGTTGGAGTACAGCCAAGCTTCGTCGTAACCCATGCTTTGAGAGCTGCCGTCCGCGACCGTGGCCGTCTTGGCTCGATGAAATTCGCAGAAGCAATCACCCCCACCCGGCGGTACCGTGCTGCCCACCGTCGCCGCCTCCTTGCAGTTCGAATTCGCGGTGCCCGGACTCTGCACTGCAAGATCGTCCCACGCAGAAACGTGAAAAATGTAGTTGAACAAATCGCACGGGAATTCATCCTCAGCGACGTTGTAATTGGCTTGGCATGTGCTGGAGTTGGTGCACCCTGGTGTACCTACGACCTGGCCCGATCCCTTCTCGTTGCACGACCCCACGGCTTGATTGGTCAACATATCCACGCCCAGCACCAAATTACCCGATGCCGCAGAAAGGGAAGTACTGCAGGAGCAGGCCTTATTGCCGTTGCCGCTGCATACCGGCACGGTCGAGGTAGTGCCGTCCGAATTCGTCGCAAAGCTATAGCTGGAGTTGCCGTTCACGCCGTTCGCAGTGCGCAGCCAGTCTTCGAGATAACAAGAATTCGCAGTGCCTGCGCCCTGTTCCGTGACGCACTGCGGAGACCAGACCGTCACCGGAACACCCGCCCCGCCGGCGTTATTGTTGGTGACGAACGTACCGTTTCCGGTCAAATCAACCGTGCCAGAAGCGACCACGGTAGGCGCATTGGCGCCGCCGGGAGCAGCCGGAATCGTACCGAAGGTCGTGCTGAGCGTCGCATTCGCGGCCTCGCCCGGCATACTGCCGACGGCCGTCACGGTAAACAGATACGTGCCTGACGCCTTCGAAGAAACCGTTGTGCATTCCGTTGGGTCCGTCGATGCCGCCGGCTCTTTGACGACGCACATCAACGCGCCTACGCCATAGCTGACGTTGTATCCGTTGCTCACCGACGTCATCACCGTGGTGCTGATAGGCAACGAACGCAAATCGAGCTGATCGTTCGTCTGGCCATTGTTGTTGACGTCGTAGGTGCCGCCGCCCTTGAAGTAATACATGGTGCCGCGACGGATCAACCCACCCGAGCAGTTGGTCTGCCCATCCGAAGTGTCGCCGTTCGAGTCGGTACCGGTCGGGGCGCACTGCGGGACGCTGCCACAAGGAAACGAAGTGTCGGCTTTGTCGCAGAGCGTCCACAAAGTTGTCTTCGTCTGATCCGCGATTGAGTTGTTTGCCTTGATGTATTCGATGCCTTGAGACAGCGCCGCCTCGAGGGTCTGATGCATTGCACGGTTGCGCAGATCGGCTGCGGACGTGCGTTGCGTAAAGATGCCTACATTCATCGCGAACAGCGTAAGCAATGAAGCAAGCAGAATCAGCATGACTGCCACAATCAGGGTCGTACCCGATTGCTTGTCCGTATTCAACTGCCCGCGGCGATCGATTCGGTTCATGATCCGTCCCTCAAACATGCGTCTCTGCTCAACTGGTCTTGACTGCACCGGAGCGGATGAAAATAGGTTGTATAAAAGTGCGTGTGATCGAATTGAATCCGGACTTGTCGCCCTGATCGCCGGAGGTCAGCTGTCCGCTTATCGTCAAGTTGATTTGATTGCAGGTCGTCGCCGTCGCGGTGCTACTGCCGCACGTAAAAGTCAGACTGGTGATCTTGACCTGCGAGGAATTCAGAAGTACCGCGCCGACACTGGCTTTCGAGGGGCAACTGACGGCAGTGTTGCTTGCAATGAACACTACTGAAGAAGAATTCGAATCCCAATTGACAGCCCGATAATTGTTGACAGCCGCGGCGGTCGAGGCGGGATCGTTTTGCGTCGGATCCTGGTATCCGTAAATCATGCAACTGCCCGCCGAGGTGCTCGGCAACGTGATCTTGACGCCGGCCGAGGTATAAAGCCCGATCGAATCAAATGCTCCGCTTGCGGTAGTGCCTATGCCGACGTTGTAGATGGGATCGTGGAGACGACGAGCACGTTTGATGTCATCGGCAATGACGCCCGCCAACGCGCGCAGTTCCTGATTGATGCGCGCGGCCTGGACGGTCTGCGAATTGGCTTTATTGATCGCAAGAATCAGAACAAGAGCACCGGCTACGGCGATCATGCCAACCACGACCGCGATCATCAGTTCGATGATCGTGAATCCGCGCATCGATCCGTTGGGGTAGGGCTTGAATCGTCGCGTCAGCATGACGGGTACCCTGCTACAAACGGGCTGGTGGAAGGCACGCAGACATTGGTTTGACCGAGAGGCGAAACGGTAATCTGCGTCGAATATTTGCCCGACTTCGACAAAACCACGATCTTCGGCTGCGTCGTCAACATGTTTCCGCTCGTATCCGTCACCGCGCCCAGCTTTGGATTGAAGGTGACTCCCCCGCTGGTGGTGCTGACATAAGCGATATCCGTGCTAACCGAAGACAACTTCACTCCGGAATAACTGCTCGACGACACAACCATGACATCGCTGGTGGTCGAAGTAGTATCACTCGCACTTGGCACGGTGCAATTCGAGCTGGTCGTACAGTCGCAAGGAGTGTCGGCAATTGTCATTGCCGCACCGACCGTGGCCGGTCCCAGCTCGGCAACGGCACCTGCGCACCACGACGACGTGCCTTGAATCGACACATTGATCTGACGCTCCGCCTTGGTCGAGCGAATCCGCGCTGCGTTCAACAAATTGACAATGTCGTCGGTAGCCCCGCGCAGCCTAGATTTCTCGATAAGGTCAGCAAAAGTCGGGACGGCAAGCACAGCGAGGATCACGAGTATGGTCAATGTGACCATCAGCTCGATCATCGTAAACCCGGATTGGCGTCCGCTCTGCATAGCTCCCCTCGGCCGTCTTGCACCGCTAGCGATTCTAGTGGCTTGACTCTCGTTTTTTGGGGCATAGCCGACTAGCGGTGTAAATTTCCGGTTAATCGGCTGGACGTAACCGCGAGCCGAACATTAGTATCAGCATGCCGATTTGTGCTGGGGGAAGGGTGCGTGAAACTCAATCGCGGGTTTACCCTATTGGAATTGATGATCGTGATCGTGGTCATCGCCATCCTCGCTGCGATTGCCCTGCCCAGCTTCGTCGCGCAGATTCGCCATTCCCGGCGCAGCGAAGTACAAGGCGCCATGCAGGCTGCGGCATTAGCGGAGGAACGTCTGCGCGCCGATTGCACCAGCTATGCGAGCGTCGCTGCCGCGACGGACTGGACTGCCGCCCCCAGCGGTTGCTCGTCTTCGGTCACTCTCGGCGGCAACCCCTATACCTCGTCGTACTATACGCTGGGCATTGCGGTGGGCGCGGGTACCGCCAGCTCCACCACCTACACGATTACCGCGACGGCTTCTGGTTCCCAAGCGAAGGACACGGCGAGTGGCTCTTCTTGCTCGACGCTAACGTACGCTTACACGACGGGAACCCTTGCCAAAACGCCCCCGGCTTGCTGGTCGCAATAACTTAAACCGTTAAGTTGAGCGCTAGTTGACCATTACCACGCGCAGCTCCTTCGGCAACGCAAACGTCACATTCTCCGGATCCCCGACCAGTTCGCTGACTTGGGCGTGGGCATCACCCCACTCGCGCAAGCGCGCGACAACGCCTTGGACTAGCCCTTCCGGCGCCGACGCGCCCGCAGTCACGCCGATGCGCGCCTTTCCCTCAAGCCAGGTCCTATCGATATCGTCAGCACCATCGATCAGGTGAGCCGGCACGCCCTGCTTCTGCGCGAGCTCGCGCAGGCGGTTGGAATTGGAGCTGTTCGGCGAGCCAACGACAAGAACCAGATCGCATTGCTGACCGAGCTTGCGCACGGCATCCTGGCGGTTCTGCGTGGCGTAGCAGATATCGTCGTGCTTCGGGCCGATGACCGCGGGGAACTGTGTACGCAGCGCGTCGATCACTGCCTTGGTGTCGTCGACTGACAACGTCGTTTGGGTGACGTAGGCGATCTGCTCGGGATTCTTCGGCGTGAGCCTGGTCACATCCTCGGGCGTTTCGACGAGATGGATTTCGCCGGTCGCGCCAGCCTTGTCCCACTGGCCGAGCGTGCCCTCGACTTCCGGGTGCCCTGCATGGCCGATCAGCACGACGTCGAATCCCGACTTTGCGTAGCGCGCCACTTCGATATGCACTTTCGTCACCAGCGGACACGTCGCGTCGAACACGCGTAAGTCGCGCGCCGCAGCTTCCGCGCGCACCTTTTGCGAAACACCGTGCGCACTGAAGATGACCGTGGCGCCATCGGGCACCTCGGCGATTTCGTCGACGAAGATTGCACCGCGCGCGCGCAGGCCGTCGACGACGAATTTGTTGTGTACGACTTCGTGGCGCACATAGATCGGCGCGCCGAACGATTCGAGCGCGCGTTCGACTATTTCGATCGCGCGGTCAACGCCGGCGCAGAATCCACGGGGGTTGGCGAGAAGGATTTGCATGATGCGATTATCGCGCGTATTGCAATGCATTCGTAGAGGCGCGGTTCATCGCGACTCTACGGCTTCTTCGGCGCGAAAAATCCGAACCAGATCAGCAACACCGCGCCCACCGTAATCGCCGAATCGGCGATATTGAACGCTGGGAAATGCGCATCGCCCCAGTAAACGTCGATGAAATCGGTGACTTGGCCGAAGCGCAGGCGATCGATCAGATTGCCCAGTGCTCCCCCGATTACCAGCGACAGCGGCAATGCGTTGTGCCAATCCGAACGCGAAATTGTCGCCAGCCAACGCACGAGCGCGCCGCTGACGATGAGCGCGAGCAACGAAAACAGCCAGCGCTGCCAACCCGATTCGTCGTGCAGAAAGCTAAAGGCCGCACCGGTGTTGAACGCCAGCGTCCAGTTCAGCAGGCCGGAAATCACTTCCTGGGGCTGATACGGCTGCAATGTCGCCAACACGACCGCCTTGACGATCTGGTCGATGCCGATAACAGCGAGCGACAGCCACAGCCACGTCAATCCGCTGGCCTTCCATGACACGGGTTTGTCCATCAGAAGTACCGCCGTTGCTCGCCCGGGCCGCCCGGCAGGTTGTCGACACAGCGGCCGCAGATTTCTGGATGCTGCTCATTCTTACCCACATCATCCCGGTGGTGCCAGCAGCGAATACATTTCTGATCTACCGATGGCCTCGCAAGAACCCACACGTTATCAGCTGAAAGCTGATCCACAGGACGCTGGACAAACAAACCATGCGCATCTGTTCCTGAGTATTGATCCGACCCGTGTTTATCTTGAATTGCATCACCGGCGGGGCGTGCCGTTGCATCCCCAAATGAAAAGCCAGACACAATAAACAAAAAACGCAGTTCAGCTTCATACGGCTTGTAGCGTTGACGAAACGAGTCGTCAGCGAAGACTTCTACCGTGGCATCCAAATTTCCACCAATCTTGCCGTCATTTCGCATGCCTTCGAGCACCTTGGCGATTGACGCGCGAATAGCAAGCAAATCGTTCCAGAACGCCTGCTGCTCCGGCTTGCCTTGCACCGCGGCCAGGCCGTCGTAAAAGGTCTCGAAGAACACCGAGGTGTCGCGCTTGCCCGGGAGCAGCGGCCAGATTTCCTCGGCCGTGAACGACAGGATCGGCGCCAGCCAGCGCACCATCGCCTCGACGATACGGTACATCGCACTCTGCGCGCTGCGGCGGCCGAGGCTGTTCGTCTGCATCGTGTACAAACGGTCTTTGGTGATGTCGAGATAGAGCGAACCCATCTCGTTCGTGCAGAAGTTCTGTACTCGCTGCACGACTTCGGGGAAGTCGTAGCGCGCGTAGGCGGCGATCACGGCCTGCTGCGTGTCGTAGGCTTGCTGCAAGGCCCATTGATCCAGCAGCAAGCTGTCTTCCACTTTCACCAGATGCTGTGCGGGATCGAAGCCGGCAAGATTGCCGAGCAGGAAGCGCGTCGTATTGCGGATACGCCGATACGCATCGGCGACACGCTTCAGAATCTCGTCCGACAGCGCCATCTCGTTGCGATAGTCGGCGGAGGCGATCCACAGGCGCAGGATGTCGGCGCCGTAGGTTTTCATCACGTCTTGCGGCTCGATGCCGTTGCCGAGCGATTTCGACATCTTGCGGCCCTGCGCATCGACAGTGAAGCCGTGCGTAAGCACTTCGTCGTACGGCGCTTTGCCGTGCATCGCGACACTGGTCAGCAAAGAGGAATGGAACCAGCCGCGATGCTGATCCGAGCCTTCGAGGTACATGACCTTGTCGCCCGGTTTGCGCGCGAGTTCCGGACGCTGATCGAGCACACAATAATGCGTCGTGCCCGAGTCGAACCAGACATCGAGAATATCGGTGACCTTGTCGTACTGCTCGGCTTCGTCGCCGAGCAGCTCGCGCGGATCGAGCGCGTACCACGCATCGGCGCCGGCCTTCTCCACGTACTGCGCGACCTGCTCCATCAATTCGACGCTGCGCGGATGCGGCTCGCCGGTGGACTTGTGGATGAACAGCGCGATCGGCACGCCCCAGGTGCGCTGGCGCGAGATGCACCAATCCGGACGGCCGGCGATCATGCCGTAGATGCGTTCCTCGCCCCAGGCCGGGTACCAGTCGACGTCGTCGCGGATCGCCTTGAGCGCGCCGGTGCGCAATCCCGCCGTCTCCATGCCGATGAACCACTGCGGCGTGGCGCGGAACACGACCGGTGTGCGGTGACGCCAGCAATGCGGATAGCTGTGTGTGATCTTCTCCGCCGCGAGCAGCGCACCGCGCTCGCGCAGCAGGTCGACGATGGTGTCGTTCGCCTTCCAGATGAACTGCCCAGCGAACAATTCCGTTTCGGGCGTGTAGACGCCGTTCGGGCCGAGCGGATTGACGCCGGCGATACCGTACTCACGCGCGACGACAAAGTCTTCCATGCCGTGACTCGGCGCGGTGTGCACAGCACCGGTGCCGTCTTCGGTGGTGACGTGGTCACCGTTGATGAGCGGAATCTCGCGCGCATAAAACGGATGATGCAACTTGGTCAGGTCGAGCCCGGCGCCCTTGATATGGCCGAGCGCGACGGGATGTTCCAGGCCGTAGCGTTTGGCGATTTTTTCCAGTAGCAATTCGGCAACGACGAGCAGCACGCGCTTGCCACTGCGTGCCGGCCCTTCGATCAACACGTAGTCGATATCCGGGCCGAGCGTAACCGCGACGCTGGCCGGCAACGTCCACGGCGTCGTCGTCCAGATCGGCACGGCGACGATGTCGCCGTCGTTAACGGTTACGCCGAACTTGGCCGCGAGCGCCTTCGGATCAAGCGCGTCATAAGCCACGTCGATCGCCGGCGAGACCTTGTCCTGATATTCGATCTCGGCCTCGGCCAACGCCGAGCCGCAGTCGAAGCACCAGTAGACCGGTTTCTCGCCGCGCACGAGGTGGCCGTTCGCGATCACCTTCGCCAGCGCGCGGATCTCGTCGGCTTCGAATTTGAAATCGAGTGTTTGATACGGATGGCTCCAGTCGCCGAGCACACCCAGGCGCTTGAAGTCGTTGCGCTGCAAGTCGATCTGCTTGAGCGCGTATTCGCGGCAAAGCTTGCGGAATTCGGCCGCATCGACTTTCTGCCCGACCTTGCCCACTTTCTTCTCGACCGCGACTTCGATAGGCAGGCCATGGCAATCCCAACCCGGCACGTAGGGTGAGCGCAGCCCAGCGGTGAGCTTGGATTTGACCACGATGTCTTTGAGGATCTTATTGACCGCATGGCCGAGATGGATCGCGCCGTTCGCGTACGGCGGGCCGTCATGCAGGATGAAGGCATGCTCGCGGTCCGCGGTCTTTTTTTGGATCTCGCCGTAAAGGTCGGATTTCTCCCACTCCGCGAGCATCGCCGGCTCGCGCTTGGCAAGGTCGGCCTTCATCGCAAAATCGGTCTGCGGCAGGTTGATCGTGGATTTGTAGTCGATGGACATGGAGAGTAGGAGCAACGAAACGAAAATGGAAAAGCTCTCAGCTCGTCATTCCCGCGAAAGCGGGAATCCAGCTGGCTTTTAGCGCGTTTACGAAAGCATGATCAAAAGAAAAACTGGATTCCCGCTTTCGCGGGAATGACGAGCAAAAACAAACTCTTCATTGGGCAACGCCCAAAATCTTCCGCGCCTGAGCTGCATCGCGATCGATCTGTTTCACCATCGCGTCGAGGTCGGAAAACTTCTCTTCGTCGCGCAATTTTTCCACAAATTCCACTTGTATACGATGGCCGTAGAGGTCGCCGCTAAAATCGAACACGTGCGCTTCGAGCAGCGGCTCCTTGCCGTTCACCGTCGGCCGCACGCCCAGGCTGGCCACGCCGGGATGCACCGCACCGTCGATGCCGTGCACGCGCACTGCGAAGATGCCATCGACCGGTGACGTGCGCGAGCCGAGCCGCAGATTCGCGGTTGGATAGCCGAGCTTGCGCCCGAGCTGCTGGCCACGCACCACGTGGCCGCCAATCATGAACGGCCGGCCGAGCCAGCGCGCCGCAAGCGCAAAACTGCCACCGGCCAGCGCCTCGCGGATCGCCGAGCTGGAAATGCGCTCGCCTTCGATCACAACCGGCTCGAGCGCATGCGCGCTGAACCCGTGCTCGCGACCGAGGCTGCGCAGCAGCTCCACGTCTCCACCGCGCGCGTGGCCGAAGCGGAATCCTTCGCCGACCCAGACTTCGCGCGCGTTGAGCCGCTGCACGAGTACGCGCTCGACGAACTCTTTCGCGCTCATCGCCGCCAGCGCCGCGTTGAAACGCAGGAGCAGCGCGCGATCGATCTGCGCTTCGCGGAACTGTTCGATCTTCTCGCGCACGCTCGTCAGCCGCGCCACCGGGCGCCCGTGCGTGAAGAACTCGCGCGGCAGCGGCTCGAAGCTGGTCACGACCGACTCGACGCTCAACTCGCGCGCCCGCTCGCGCACGCGCGCGAGCACGGCGCAATGGCCGAGATGGACGCCATCGAACGCACCGATGCAGACAACACTGCCGCGCGCGGCAAGGGGTTCGCCCGCGATATCACGGAACAACATACGCATCGCGCGATTATAGCGAAGAATGCTGCGGCGCCGCAGGTTTGGCAGGTCACTGGCTTCCGTCATTCCGGCGCAAGCCGGAATCCATTTTTCTTTTTTTGCGCCCCGCAGCAAGATCAAGATGGATTCCGGCTTACGCCGGAATGACGAGCCGGGAGACCTTAGTGAGCGCGCAAATCGCGTAGCCGCAAGCCGCCTACGTAGAGCGCAGCCACGTAGACGCCACCCGCCGCAACAATGATGGCGCCGAGATGCCAGGCACGCTGGACCACGCTGGCCGAACTCCACTCAGGCCAGATCAGCAACCCTGCGACGATGACGGCCACCATCAAGCCGCAGGCGACGCCAAGGCGCAGCAGATGCCTGTCCCAGCCCGGCTCATGCTGGTAGATCGCCTCGCGGCGCAGCGCGCGCCACAACAGCAGCAAGTTCAGATAGCTCGCCAGGCTGCTCGCCAAGGCCACCGCCATATGCAGCCCGCGCACGTTCGCGATGCGCGCTAGCAATCCGTCACCCGGAGTCTCGGCCCCGCGCCAGAGCAGATACAGCGCGCCGACCAGCAACACGTTGAGCAGCATGTTCGCGATCATCGCGGCGATGCCGGCGCGCACTGGCGTCTTCGTGTTCTGGCGCGCGTAGAACGCCGGCACCAGCACTTTGACGAGGGCGAACGCGGGCAGGCCGAAGCTCAGCGCGGACAGGCTCCGCGCGACCATGTCGGCGTCGCCCGCGGTGAATGCACCGTGCTGGAACAGCGTCGCGACGATCGGTTTGCCGAGCAGGACCAGGCCGAGCATCGCCGGAATCGCGATTAGCAAGGTCGTGCGCAGGCCCCAGTCGAGCGCACGCGAAAACCCGGCATGGTCGGTGTTGACGTGATGGCGCGACAGACTCGGCAGGATCACCGTGCCGAGCGCGACGCCGAAGATGCCGAGCGGCAGTTCGAGCAGGCGGTCGCCCTGTTGCAGCCAAGTCTGCGAGCCGGTGATCAGCAGCGAGGCGATCACCGTGTCGAGCAGCAGGTTCACCTGCGCAACCGACGAGCCGAACAGGGTCGGGATCATCAAACGCATGATCCGGCGCACGTCTGGATGCGACCAACCCCAACTCGGCAACGTGAGCAGATCGAGCCGGCGCAGCGCGGGAAACTGGAACAGCAGCTGCAGGATGCCGGCGAGGAAGATCGACCAGGCCAACGCCTTGATCGGCACGTCGAAATACCGGCGCCACCACAAGGCACCGGCGATCATGCACAGGTTCAAAATCACCGGCGTCAACGCGGGCAAAGCGAAGCGGTGGAAGCTGTTGAGCACGCCGCCGGCCAACGCAGTCAGCGAGACGAACAGCAGGAACGGGAAGGTGATACGCAGCAGATCGGAGGTAAGGCGCGCCTTCTCCGGCGTGTCGAGCGCACCGAACGAGAACAGCCCCGCTACCTCGTCCGAGCCGAGGATGCCCAACGCGGTGACCACGAGCAGCACGCCGCCAAGCGTGCCGCTGGTCTTCGCAACGAGCGCCTGCAACTCGGCATGCGAGCGCTTTTCCTTGACCTCGGTGAATACCGGCACGAAGGCCGTGCTGAACGAACCTTCGGCGAACAGGCGGCGCAGGAAATTCGGGATGCGGAAGGCCACCCAGAACGCGTCCGTCATCCAGTTCACACCGAACGCGGCGTTGATCGACTGGTCGCGCACGAGGCCCAAAATGCGCGAGATGAAAGTCATCGCGCTGAACGAGAACATCGAGCGCAGCAGGCTGGGGGTTTTCATACCGCGGCCCGATTCCTGTCCAGGTTGACGCAACGCCTCGCAACACTTACAATTTTGGCCCTTTTTCCGTCCCCGATTTTCATTCTTTTTTCTGGAGTCATCCTTTGGCCAATATCAAATCTGCGAAGAAGCGTGCGCGTCAGGCTGTCAAGCGCAACGCCCGCAATTCCAGCGCGCGCTCCGCGCTGCGCACCGCCGTGAAAAAGGTCGTCAACGCGATCGCGGCGAAAGACAAGGTTGCCGCTGAGGCCGCCTACAAGACCGCCGAGCCGATTCTCGACCGCGAGTCGAGCCGCGGCCTGATCCACAAGAACAAGGCTGCCCGCCATAAGAGCCGCCTCAGCGCGCACATCAAGGCGCTGGCCTGAGTTTTTGGATCGACCGTTTGCAAAAGAGCCGGCTTCTGCCGGCTTTTTTGTTTGCGCATTTAAGCCCTCCCCTTCGAGCGGAGGGTTGGGTGGGGATGGTTTTGACGCGTCACGGTCGAAGCAGCACGAGCCCCACCTAAATCCTCCCCTTGAAGGGGAGGACTTCAGAGCAAGAGCCGCACTGGGGGCCGCGAGATTGCTCACGCGTCCTCGCTCCGCGACTCCTCCGCGGCTTCGGCCCTGAGGCGATCGAAGAAGTCCTGCACCTTCAGCATGACCTCCCAAGAGCCTTCGCGTGCGATCGCAGACACGAGGAACCACGGCTCCTTCCACTTGAGCCGGCGCACAAACGCCTTCGCCAGCTTTTGCCGTTCGTCCTCGGGCACGAGGTCGGCTTTGTTGAACACGAGCCAGCGCGGGCGCTGCAAGAGTTCCTCGTCGAATTTCTCGAGCTCGGCCTCGATCGCGCGCACCTGCTCGACCGGGTCGGTCGCGCCATCGAGCGGGGCGATATCGACCAGATGCAGCAACAGCCGAGTGCGCGAAACATGCTTGAGGAATTGGATGCCGAGCCCCGCGCCTTCCGCGGCGCCTTCGATCAGGCCCGGAATGTCGGCGATGACGAAACTCTGGTCGGTGCCAATGCGCACGACACCGAGGTGCGGCTGCAGTGTGGTGAACGGGTAGTCGGCCACGCGCGGCGTTGCCGCGGAGACGGCACGAATGAAAGTCGATTTGCCCGCATTCGGAAAGCCGAGCAGGCCGACGTCGGCGAGCACCTTCAGCTCCAGGCGCAGCTCGCGCGTTTCGCCTTCCGTGCCGGGCGTGGCCTTGCGCGGCGCGCGGTTCGTCGAACTCTTGAAATTGACGTTGCCGGCGCCGCCGCGGCCGCCCTGGGCAACCTTGATGACTTGGCCGTTGTGAGTCAGATCGCCGATCACCTCGTCCGTATCGACGTTGATCACAGCGGTGCCCACCGGCACGCGGATGATCTTGTCCTCGCCTGCTTTGCCGGCCATCTGCCGGCTCATGCCGTTCTCGCCGCGTTGCGCGCGGAATGCGCGCTCGTGACGGAAGTCGATCAGCGTATTGAGGCCTTCGTCGGCAACGATGAACACGCTGCCGCCGTCGCCGCCGTTGCCGCCGTCCGGCCCGCCGAACGGGATGAATTTTTCACGCCGGAAACTCACGCAGCCGCTGCCGCCGTTGCCGGCGTGGACGGTGATTTCGGCTTCGTCGACGAATTTCATGGGAGAGCCGGGATGGGGGATTCGGGATTGGAGATTCGCGAGAGCATAAAAGCTCCGTCATTCCGGCGGAAGCCGGAATCCAGCGACTTTGCATGCATGCGTGCCCAAAAGCGAAAAAAGGCACTGGATTCCCGCCTTCGCGGGAATGACGAGCTAAAAGCTACGCAAAAACAAAGCCCCGCACGAGGCGGGGCCCTGTCGATTCGCTGACGCGCGGGGTTTAGCCCGTGACCACGCTGACCGTGCGGCGGTTCTTCGCGCCTTTGACCGCGAAATCGACCTTGCCGTCGACCAGCGCGAACAGGGTGTGGTCGCGACCGATGCCGACGCCGGTGCCCGGGTGGAACTGGGTGCCGCGCTGACGCACGATGATGTTGCCGGCGCCGACGGTCTGGCCGCCGTAGATCTTCACGCCGAGGTATTTCGGGTTCGAGTCGCGGCCGTTACGGGTACTGCCGCCTGCCTTTTTATGTGCCATGACTAATTGCTCCTCTTAGCCCGAAATGCCGGTGATTTCGATTTCGGTGAAATGCTGCCGGTGACCCATCTGCTTCATGTGGTGCTTGCGGCGGCGGAATTTGATGATGCGGATCTTGTCCAGGCGACCGTGCTTGACGACCTTGGCCGCGACCGAGGCACCGCTGACGGTCGGCGCGCCGACCTTGACGCCTTCGCCTGAGCCGAGCAGGAGCACCTGATCGAAGGTGACTGCGGCGCCGACGTCGGCGGGGAGTTTTTCCACGCGCAGGACTTCTCCTTGCGCGACGCGGTATTGCTTACCGCCGGTGACGATAACTGCGTACATTTGGGCATTCCTCTGTAGTTATTTTGACAACTGCCGTAAAAAACAGCCGCTAACTATAACCTTTTCAGAGGATTACCGTCAACCTGCGCGTGGAAAGGGCGTTATTCGACCTCAATTTCGATGCCGCCTACCACGCCGGCGACAAGGTTGTAGATGAACGCGCCGATGGCCCCGCCGATGAAACCGATGATGCCGTACAGGATCGGCAGAAAAATCACCGCGCCGATGCCGCCGGCCAGGCCGGCCGCCCCCATGCCGCCGCCCATTTTCGCGAACATCGAGCCGAACACAAGGAAAAACAGCCCGCCCAGCAGTCCGAAGGCGGCCATCAGGGCGCCCTGGAAGATCGCGAGCTTGAGTACGTTGATGCGTTTAATGACCATTTCCATCCCCTAGAAAGAAAGTGGAACCACGCGCAGCCCCGCCACGTTAGCGCCGATTCGGGGCATACGCAATCACGACTCTGCTGACATAGGGCGTCAGTAGACTCGCCGCGCGCCGACCTTGAATCGCACCGCGACTGGCAATATGCATGGGTTGCGCGTCCGCGTCTCGGCCAACGAGACGAGAGCGCGATGAAATCCTCCGTGCCGCGACTTGACCGGCGCGTTATAGTACTCAGTCGTCCTGCCACCCCCCGAGCTATGGATACGATCCGCATTCGCGGCGCACGCACGCATAACCTGAAAAACATCGATCTCGACCTGCCGCGAGACAGCCTGATCGTCATCACCGGCCTGTCGGGCTCGGGGAAGTCTTCGCTCGCTTTCGACACGATCTACGCTGAAGGCCAGCGCCGCTACGTCGAATCGCTGTCGGCCTACGCACGCCAGTTTCTTTCGGTGATGGAGAAACCCGACGTCGATCACATCGAGGGCCTGTCGCCGGCGATCTCGATCGAGCAGAAGTCGACTTCGCACAACCCGCGATCGACGGTCGGCACGATCACCGAGATCTACGACTACTTACGCCTTCTGTTTGCGCGCGTCGGCACGCCGCGCTGCCCGGACCATGGCATTCCGCTCGAAGCGCAGACTGTGAGCCAGATGGTCGACGCGACGCTGGCGATGAACCCCGAGCGCCGCTACATGCTGCTCGCGCCGGTCGTGCGCGAGCGCAAAGGCGAGCACCTGCAGGTGTTCGAGCAGTTGCGCGCGCAGGGCTTCGTGCGTGCGCGCGTCGACGGCGTGCTGCACGAGCTCGACGCGGTGCCGGCGCTCGCGCTGCGCCAGAAGCACACGATCGAAGCCGTGATCGACCGCTTCCGCCCGAGCGCCGAGATCAAGCAGCGCCTCGCCGAATCGTTTGAGACCGCGCTGCGCCTCGGCGACGGCATCGTGCTCGTGGTCGATCTCGACGACGAGAAGGCGAATCCGACGATTTTCTCCTCGCGCTATTCCTGCCCGGTCTGCGACTACTCGCTGCCCGAGCTCGAGCCGCGCCTGTTCTCGTTCAACTCACCGGTCGGCGCCTGTCCGAGCTGCGATGGCCTCGGCGTAACCCAGGTGTTCGACCCGGCGCGCGTAGTCGTGCATCCGAATCTGTCGCTCGCCGCCGGTGCGGTGCGCGGTTGGGATCGGCGCAACATGTATTACTTCCAGATGATCATGTCGCTGGCCCGGCATTACGGCTTCGACATCGATTCGCCGTGGGAGTCGCTGTCCGAAGCGATCCGCAACGCGGTGCTGTACGGCTCGGGCGAGGAGCAGATCACCTTCCGCTATCTCACCGAAACTGGCGGCGCGGTGACGCGCAAGCACAAGTTCGAAGGCATCGTGCCGAACCTTGAGCGGCGCTACAAAGAAACCGAATCGCCCGCCGTGCGCGAGGAGCTGGCCAAGTTCATCAGCGAACGGCCCTGCCCCGAATGCCACGGCCAGCGCCTCAATCGCAGCGCGCGCAACGTGTTCGTCGCCGACAGCAATCTGCCGGCATTGACCGCGCTGCCGATCGACCAGTCGCAGGAATTTTTCGACAAATTGAAGCTCGCCGGCTGGCGCGGCGAGATCGCGGCGAAGATCGTCAAGGAGATCCGCGAACGCCTGAAATTCCTCGTTGACGTGGGCCTCGACTATCTGACGCTCGACCGCCAGGCCGATTCGCTTTCCGGCGGCGAAGCGCAGCGCATCCGTCTCGCATCGCAGATCGGCGCCGGCCTGGTCGGCGTGATGTACGTGCTCGATGAGCCCTCGATCGGCCTGCATCAGCGCGACAACGAACGCCTGCTCGGCACGCTGACGCGCCTGCGCGACCTCGGTAACACCGTGATCGTGGTCGAGCACGACGAAGACGCGATCCGCATCGCCGACCACATCGTCGATATCGGTCCCGGCGCCGGCGTGCACGGCGGCGAAATCGTCGCCGAAGGCAAGTTGAAGGACGTGTTGGATTCGAAGCGCTCGCTGACCGGGCAATATCTGTCGGGCAAGCGCGGCATCGAAGTGCCGAAAAAGCGCCGTCCGTTCGATCCGCAGGTGGTGATGCGCATCTCCGGTGCGTCGGGCAACAATCTGAAAAATGTCGATCTGGAAATTCCGGCCGGTCTGTTCGTCTGCGTGACCGGCGTGTCGGGCTCGGGCAAGTCGACGCTGATCAACGACACGCTGTTCCGTCACACTGCGGCAGAGCTCAACGGTGCCAACGAGAAACCGGCGCCGTTCGAGAAGGTTGAAGGCCTGGAGCTGTTCGACAAGGTCGTCGACATCGACCAGTCGCCGATCGGGCGCACGCCGCGTTCGAATCCGGCGACGTACACAGGCCTGTTCACGCCGCTGCGCGAACTCTATGCGCAGGTGCCCGAGTCGCGTGCACGCGGCTATCAGCCGGGGCGCTTCAGCTTCAACGTCAAAGGCGGCCGCTGCGAAGCCTGCGAAGGCGACGGCATGATAAAGGTCGAGATGCACTTCCTGCCCGACGTTTACGTGCCTTGCGACGTCTGCCACGGCAAGCGCTACAACCGTGAGACGCTGGAGATCACTTACAAAGGCCACACGATTTCCGACGTGCTTGATATGACCGTCGAAGACGCGCTCAAACTGTTCGAGCCCGTGCCGGCGCTCGCGCGCAAGCTGGAAACGCTGGTGGACGTGGGCTTGAGCTACATCAAGCTCGGCCAGAGCGCGACGACGCTGTCGGGCGGCGAGGCGCAGCGCGTGAAGTTGTCGCGCGAACTCTCCAAGCGCGACACCGGCCGCACGCTCTACATCCTCGACGAGCCGACCACGGGCCTGCACTTCCACGACATCGAGCAGTTGCTCAAGGTGCTGCACCGCCTGCGCGACGAAGGCAACACCGTCGTCGTCATCGAGCACAACCTCGATGTGATCAAGACCGCTGACTGGGTGATCGACCTCGGCCCGGAGGGCGGCCACCGCGGCGGCCAGATCATCGCCACGGGCACGCCCGAAGACATTGCCAAGAACTCCGCCTCGCACACCGGCCGCTTCCTCGCCCGCGTGCTCGGCACCGGCAACGGCAGGAAAAGGAAGGCGGCATGACGGAACACACCGCGTCTGACGGACAGACGATGCGCAAACTGTACGAGCTGCGCATGCCGTTGCGCTGGGGCGATCACGATGCGCTCAACCACGTCAACAACGCCGCTTATCTCGTCTATCTGCAAGAAGCGCGCGTGCGATGGCTCGCGGAGCACATTCCGAATTGGGACCGCACCGACGACGCATCACCGATCATGGCCGCCGTGCATGCTAACTATCGGCGGCCGATAAAATGGCCGGCGGACATCATCGTGCAATTGTTCTGCGAACGGCTCGGCACGAGCTCGCTGACGATCGCGCATCGCATCATCGACGCAGACGATCCGTCGATTCTTTATCTCGACGGCAATGTGGTCATGGTTTGGATCAATCCGGCCAGCGGCAAGTCGGTACCGCTGCCGGCGCCGATCCGCGAAGCTTGCGCTTAGCGATCAGGGCGCGGCGTCGCACACGACGATGTCAGCTTTCGTCTATGCGCCGCGTCCCTCTCTTGTCCGAATACTGTCCCTTTTCTCCAGCAAGCCCGTGGGAGACTGTTATCTCCGTCATGTCGTGGAGATAGCAATGAAGACAGGTAATCCGAAGCAGTGGGCCGCAGCAATCGTCTTTGCCATTACCGGCATTTTCCTAGCCGACAATGCGATGGCAGACGATGGCCCGAAGGTCGTTTTCGATTCTGACTATTTGCCGGGATTCGACTCGGGCGGTCCGGACACGGCGCTGCAGTTCACGCTGGATTGTGGGCTCGCTGGCACGGGATGCTCCGGAACTCTGCACGGTATCGTTACCCTGATTTCCGTTCCGACCCGCACAAAAAAAACGACCATCTACTTCGAAGAAATGCCGGTTGTTGCTTTTGCAGGATTCCCTTTCAAATATAGTTTTTCGATGAGCTGGGACGACTTCCACAAACTTTGGGATATGTACTTCTGCGTCGGCGGCCCCAGCGATTGGGCTCGAACTGAAGTCAAGATAGAAATCTGGGGCGACGTGAGAATGTATCCTGGGACCACAGAAACGTCCGCAGGCGGGCATTTGTATAATAGTTTAGGATGCCCCGGCCCCGGACACTAAGCCACGACATGCGTAGGGATGCATTAGAAGAGAACTGGATTCCAGCTTTCGTGGAATGATGAGCAGAGAAACGACCAGCTCTTCTAAGGCGCGGCGTCGCGCACGACGAAATCGGCGCTCGCGCCTTCGCCCGACTTTGTTTCGACGCGGATTTTTATACGTTCGCCCGCTTTGATCTCACTCTTCGGCCGCATCAGCATCAGATGCTTGCCTCCGGGCGCCAGCACGACGCTCGCCCCGGGGGCGATTTCGATCTCGCCGAGGGCCTTCATGCGCGCCACTCCATCGACCTCGATGCTTTCGTGCAGCGACACGTCGCCGAACGCGTCGCTGCTCGCCCCGGTCACGGTCAGCGGTGCGTCGCCGCCGTTGTGCAGCGTCGCATAACCGGCCAGCATCATTGCGCTGGGCGGCGCGGTGCGAATCCAGGCGCCGCGGATTTCGAGGCGTCCCGCGGCTGTCGCCGTCTGGCTCGCCAACACAGCCAGCAAAAACAGAACAGAGCGTCGCCGCATCGGAAACATTCCTCGTCACGTTTGTCGTTATCATAGCGCGCATGATCGACCCTGCACGGACTGCGACCATGCGCCTCACGACCCTGGCTGCCACGCTTCTCGTCCTCTGCTGTGCCGACGCCGGTGCGCAAACTCCACCCTCGCGCTACGCGCTGTCCATCTATAGCGCCCAGGCAAACAACGGCGACGGCCTGTTCGACACCGGCGATACGGACAACTCGGGAAACATCGGCGGCTACGCCGTCGTGCGCGACCGGCGCCCGTTCAATCTGATCGCCGGCAACAATGCGATCGACGTGCGCGAAGTTGCGCGCTATCTCGACCCATCCGCGCTGAGCGCGCGCATCGTCGATGCAGCCGACGCAACAATTGTCAGCCAGCGCTTCGACGACCAGACGCTGTCATTCGACACACTCGTGCAGCGCCAGATCGGTCATCCGGTCGAAATCGCGGGCAGCAGCAACAACCCCGGCGCCGCAGCGATCACCGGCACCCTGCTCTCGAATAACGGCGGCCTTACCGTGCAGCTCGCCGATGGCCGCGTGATGACGGTGACCGACTACGGCCGCGTGACGTTCCCTGACCTGCCGCGCGGTCTGTCGGCGACGCCGGCGCTGCGTCTCGACGTGAACGCCAAGCAAGCCGGCGCACGCAACATCGAACTCGTCTACCCGACCCAGGGCCTGGCATGGCGCGCGGAGTACTCTGGCTGGATCGGCACGGGCAATGACTGCAAGCTCAGCCTGTCCGGCTGGGCGCTGATCGCCAATCGCAGCGGCGCGAATTATCGCGGCGCCCAGATCAAACTGATCGCGGGCTCGCCGAACCGCACCGCGCAAGCGTCGCCCCGGCCCAAGGTGATGACGATGAACGTGCAGGCCGCTCCCGCCGCCGCCGAAAGCGGCACGGTCGGCGACTACCACGAATACACGATCGACGCGCCGCTCGACATCATCGACAACAGCCTGCAGCGCGTCGCCCTGTTCCCCGACCAGGCGGTCGCATGCCAGCGCCAGTATTTGTTCGAGGCGACGCGCTTTCGCGCCAACCCGGGCATGGCGCCGATCACCGATCGCGCCTACGGCGCAGGCGCGCCGCCTGCGGTGCGCTCGACGCTCGCGTTCCGCATCGACCGCGCGCTGCCCGCCGGGCGCGTGCGCATGCTGCAGAATGCCGGCGACGGTGCGCCCGAATTCATCGGCGAGGACCAGATCGGCCACACGCCGAAGAACGAACCCGTCGCGCTGCAACTCGGCGACGCATTCGACCTGCGCGGCGACCGCCGCCAGACCGATTTCCAGACCGACAAGAACCAGCACAACCTCACCGAATCGTTCACCCTGCGCGTGAGCAACGCGAGCGACGGCGCGAAGAGCGTCGTCGTTCGCGAGCATCTGTATCGCTGGACGCAGTGGAACATCACGCAGGCGTCGACGAAGTACGAGAAGAAAAATTCGGACACGGTCGAGTTCAAGCTCGACGTGCCGGCGAACGGCGAGGCGACGGTGACGTACGCGGTGCAGTATCAGTGGACGGAGTCGTTCAAGTAACCGGAATTCGAAAAACCCACCGGGCCGTCATTCCCACGAAAGCGGGAATCCAGCTTTCGTGGGAACGACGGCTGATGCGTTTTAACCCACCTTTGAACATCTACCCATGCTCGAACAGATCCGTCACGACAACATCCTCGAACTTCACCTCGCCCGCCCACCGGTCAACGCCTTCGATCATCACTTGAGCCGCGCGTTGCGCGAAGCGATCGAAGCAGCACCCGCCAGCGGCGCGCGAGGCATCGTACTGTCCGGACGGCCCGGCATGTTCAGCGCCGGACTCGACGTCGCCGCCGTGCTCGAGCTCGACGCCGCCGGTCGTATGGCAGAGCTTTGGCGCGAATACTCCACCCTGTGCCGCGCGATCGCCGCCTCGACCGTGCCAATCGTCGCCGCGATCGGCGGCCACGCGCCCGCCGGCGGCGCGGTGCTGGCGACGTTCTGCGACTATCGCGTCATGGCCCGCGGCGAGTTCCGCATCGGCCTGAACGAGACTCAGGTCGGCCTGTCGGTGCCGCCCGAAATCCAGACCGGTCTGCGCCGGCTCGTCGGTGCCTATCGTGCTGAACGCTTGATGGTGGCCGGGGCAATGGTCGGCCCGGACGAAGCCCTGCGCATCGGCTTCGTCGACGAGTTGGCCGAACCGGACGAGGTGGCGCCGCGCGCGCTCGCCTGGCTGCGTGCTTTGCTCACCCTGCCACCGCAAGCTATGAGCAAGACTCGGGCGATCGCGCGCGCGGACCTCGTTGCGGCGTTCGATGCCGCGTATCGCAACGACATCGACGCCTTCGTGCGCGACTGGTTCGGCGACGAATCGCGCACGACGCTCAAAGCGGTGCTGATGAAGCTGAAGGCCAAGTAGGGGCTCGATTTATCGAGCCCGGCTTTCTCATTTCGCCACGAAGCAAGAGGCGGGCGCGATAAATCGCGCCCCTACGAATCCTTTTCGATCGGATTGGTTGGATCCGCGATCCAGCCGCTCCACGACGGCGCGTAGACGCGCGAACCCGCAAGACCGGCGATCTCAAACGCGAGCAGATTCTGGCAGGCGCTGACGCCGGAGCCGCAGCTGTGGATCACCGTGTCCGGCGCATGCGGACCGATCACCGCCAGCAGTTCCGCGCGCAGATCGGCCGCCGACTTGAAGCGACCGTCGGCGGCAAGATTTTCGGTGAACGGACGATTGCGCGCGCCCGGAATATGGCCAGCGACCGGATCAATCGGCTCCACCTCGCCGCGAAAGCGCGGTGCACCGCGTGCGTCGAGGACAAACGCATCGCCACGCGTTTGCAACTCGCGCAATTCGTCGGTGTATACAATTTCACTTGCGGAGAAATCGGCCGACACCGTCGTTGCTGGTCGTGCAGCAGGCTTGGCGTCCACGGGCAAACCTTCACGTTTCCACGCCGCCCAGCCACCGTCGAGCACAGCGACATTACGCGCGCCGATCAGGCGCAGCATCCACCACAACCTCGCCGCGCCGAGCGCGCCGCCTGCGTCGTCATAGGCGACGACGCGCGTCGCCGGCGTCCAGCCCCAGCGGCCGAGCACCGCGGAAAACGCCGCCGCGTCGGGCAACGGATGGCGGCCGAGCTTCGGCTTCGACAAATCGGAAAGATCACGGTTGAGATCGGCGAACACCGCGCCGGGAATATGCGCCTCGGCGTAGTCGCGCGCGCCGCGCTCGGGATCGGACAATTCGGAACGGCAATCGACGATGAGCAGGTTCTCGTCGCCGAGCCGGGCGGCGAGATCGGCGGTCGACATCAGCGGCGAGGCGGTCATGAAGCGGTATCCATCCGTTGCACAAAATTAAGCAGCATCGCAGCCGTCGCACCCCAGATGCGCTGGCCGGCATAGAAGAATTCGTAGATGTCGCGCTCCCTGCCCTGGTAGTTCATGCGCACGGTGTGCTTTTTCATCGGATCGAGAAAATGCACGAGCGGCACTTCGAATACCTCGGCGACTTCGCGCGGATTCGGCACGGCGCGATAACCCGCGTCGAGCCAGGCGACAACCGGAGTAATGCGGTAACTCGAAATCGTTTCGAACGTGTCGAGCAGGCCGACGGGCTCGATCAGTCCGCGGTCGACGCCGATCTCTTCGTGTGTTTCGCGCAAGGCGGCGTCCACCGCGTCAACGTCGTCCGGATCGACCGCGCCGCCGGGAAAACTGACTTGGCCAGCGTGATGGGTGAGATCGTCCGTGCGCCGCGTCAACAACACGTTCAAGCCTTCGTGACGATCGACGAGCGCAATCAATACCGCCGCGGGCCGGCGTGGACCGGTGCCGATCAAGAGGCGCATGTCTTCGTGATTCCAGCCTTGCGCGCCGAGCTGCGAGCCGAGCGGGCGCACGCTGCGCAACACGCGCTCGCGCAGATCAGCCGTCGCCGGCACGATCATGTCGTCGGCCTCGTCGCCGCGCGCTGCGGCAGCACGTTATCCATGAGCCGCGTTCGCTCCGCGTCGCTGAGCGAACCCCAGCTCGCGATTTCTTCGATTGTGCGATGGCAGCCTTCGCAATGTCCGCTCGCGTCGAGCACGCAGATGCCAACGCAGGGCGTCAGGATCGGTTTCGGCGGAGGGCTTTTCCAGGAAAACATGCTCAATCTAAGAAATGCGACCATGGATGGCCGCTTGTGGATTTCTGCGATCACGATGATCGCCAAGCGTTCGACGGGGATCTGTCAACGACAGCAATGATAACCCCTAAAAACATAACGCCGCGACGAGCGCGGCGTTGTGTTTTTGCTGTGACGTGTGTCGCTTACGGCTTCACGTCTATCAGCTTGAGCTCGAACACGAGCGCTTCGTCCGGACCGATGCGGCGGCCGTCGCCGCGCTCGCCGTAGGCCAGTTCCGACGGCACGTAGACGCGCCAGTAGTCGCCGATCTTCATGAGCGGCAACACTTCCTGCCAACCCTTGAGCACTTCGTTGACCTTGAACTTGAACGGCTCGCCGCGAGCGAACGAGGAGTCGAGTTCCTGACCGTTGAGCAGCGACAGGCGGAAGTTCGCCGTCACTTCGCTCTGCAGGGTCGGATGCTTGCTGCCCGAACCTTCCTCGATGACGACGTACTGCACGCCGCTCGGCAGCGCGACGACGCCCTTCTTCGACTTGTTCTCAGCGAAGAAACGCTGGGCCTTACCCTTGTTCTCCGACGACAGCTTGTCGAATTCACTCTTGGCCGCGGTGTACTGCTGGTACTGGAAACGACCGAGCACGTCGCGCATCGTTTCGAGAGGGACGCTCGGCTGGCGCTTGGCGTAGCCGTCCTGCAGCGCCTTGATCACCTGATTGATATCCACGTCGACCTTGCGGCCGGCGAGATCGTCGCCGATCTGGAAACCGATCGCGTACGAGAGATTTGGCTTGTCCGCCGCCGTCAACGGCGCCGGCGGCTTCTGCTGCGCAGCCGCGGGGGCGGCAGGCGCGGCGGCCGTCGACTTCGTATCCTGCGCGAACACCGATCCGGCGACGAGCGCACTCGCCGCGATAAGACCCAGATGCAACTTCATGCAAACCTCCAGAATGAAAATCCCACGCGGACGCCCGAAAACGCGGCGCCCCGCTATAAACCTGCGCGAAAGCGGGGCATTCTACCCGAGCCCGCTACCTCCGGCCAGCGATACTACCGTCGCTGCCTGAACCGGGGCTGTTCAGCCGTCGTTTGCGGAAAAACGGCGCCTGTTATCATCGGATTCGCCGCGCATTCCGTACCGGAATGTCAGACTCATGAAGACGCTGTCTCCCGTTGCATTTTTTTGTAAAGAAGAGCCATGGCCTATCGCAATCTCCTCATCGAAGACCGCGGCGCCGTGCGCCGCATCACGATCAACCGCCCCGACAAGCTCAACGCGCTTAACCGCGAGACGATCAACGAACTAGCGATCGCGTTCGGTCAGGCCCAGGCCGACGATGCGGTGCGCGTCGTGATCCTCGCCGGCAGCGGTGAGAAAGCGTTTGTGGCCGGCGCCGATATAGGCGAACTGTCGGCTTTGACCCCGATGCAGGCGCAGGAGTTCGCGCGCCGCGGCCAGGCGATGATGCTCGGCGTCGAACGCCTCGGCAAACCGGTGATTGCGCGCATCCAAGGCTTCGCGCTCGGCGGCGGCCTGGAGTTGGCCATGTGCTGCCATCTGCGCATCGCGAGCGACAAGGCCAAGGTCGGCCAGCCCGAGATCAACCTCGGCCTCATTCCAGGTTTTGGCGGCACACAACGCCTGCTGCGCCTGGCCGGCCGCAGCGCCGCGCTCGAGCTGTGTCTGACCGGCACGCCGATCGACGCGGCGCGCGCGCAGGCGCTCGGCGTGCTGACGCGTGTCGTGCTTGCCGATCAGCTCGACGCGGAAATCGACAAGCTCGCCGATCAGCTGGCGGCGAGCGCACCGCAGGCGCTGGCCGGCATTCTCGACGCGATCCTGGTCGGCGGCGAATGCGGCATCGAAGCGGGCCTGGATTACGAATCGCAAGCCTTCGGTCTGTGTTTCTCGACCGAAGACATGCGCGAAGGTACGAAGGCGTTTCTCGAGCGGCGCAAGCCGAGCTTCACCGGCAAGTAAGGGCGCGATTCATCGAGCCCCTACATCGCGGCGCAGCGCTACTCGTGCCCGCCGCGATATTTCTTCTCACCGGCGGTCACCCGCATGTCGAGCCGATTCTGCTGCGTCGGCAGCGGGCAGGTCGCATACGGCGTGAACGCGCATGGCGGGTTGTAGGCCTTGTTGAAATCAAGGATCACTTTGCCGTCTTTCGGCGGCGTGGTGTACAGGAACCGCGCGGCGCCGTAGGTTTCTTTGCCGCTCGTGCGGTCAGCGAAGACGAGGAAGAGTTCGGTATCGCCGGGGTTCTCGAGCATCGGCTCGATCTTGTACGTCTTGCCGTCGCGCTCGAACGTGGCAGCGCCGGGCACGGTGACCTTCTCGATCTGGCCGAGGATGTTCGCTTCCTCGATCTGAAGCGGCGGATTGTACGTTTCCCATTTCGCTTCGACGCGCCAGGATGGATCGATGTCGAAGTTGTCGATCCCGGCGAAATGCGTGCGTGTCTCTGCCGCGCTGTCCTTGATGCGCAGGCCGAACTTATCCTCGCGCTTGATCAAGTAGAAATTGGTGGTGCCGAAGCTGACCGTCGTCGGCTTTTCGTGGCTGTCGTCGAGCAACTCGGCGCTGGCTTTCTTCTCACCGTCGATTTTCGCCTCGGCCGCGCTCGCATCGAGCGACATCGTCGCGCGGCCGTGATCGAGCACGACACTGCCGAGATGCGGCGGCGCCGTCGCGATGACGATGACATTGTCCTTGGCCGAACCGATCGTGTTCGCGCCCTCCTTGAGCCATTCCAGGCCGATCAGGCTGAGCCAGCCGCTCGGCGCCTTGAGGCGCTCGACGCGGTGCGCGCGCCAGTCTTCGATCTGTTTGCGGTAGGCGGCATCGTCGGCCGTGTTGGGCGCGGCGCTCGCGCCCGAGGTGAAAATGGCTGTCATCAACACGAGTCCCAAATAGCGCATATTAGTCCCAAGCGTCAGTTTCTATTTCGTCATTCCGGCTTTCGCCGGAATGACAGCAAAACATTCTCACCGTCCGCGCAAAAACATACGATCTAGATCGGCGATCGACAGCTGCACCCACGTTGGACGCCCATGGTTGCACTGCCCCGAACGTTCCGTCGCTTCCATCTCGCGCAACAATGCGTTCATTTCCGGCAGAGTCAAGCGCCGATGCGCGCGCACCGAGCCGTGACAGGCCATCGTCGACAGCATATCGTTATGCGCCTCCTGCATGCGCCGCGTCGTGCCGTGCGTGGCGATATCGCCGAGCACGTCGCGCACGAGCGCGCCGACGTCGGCACCTTCGAGCAGGCCCGGGTAGCGCTTGATCGTCACGCTCTGCGGCCCCGAGCGCACGATCTCGAAGCCGAGCGCCGTCAATTCGTCCGCGTGATCCTCGACCACCGCCGCCTCGCGCGCACTGACCGCGAGCGACAGCGGCACGAGCAGCAGTTGCGCGCGGATGCCGTCGGTCGCCTGCGCCGCCTTGAGCTTCTCGTAGGTGATGCGCTCGTGCGCGGCGTGCATGTCGACGAGGATTAATCCCTGCGCGTTTTCGGCGAGCACGTAGATGCCCGCGAGCTGCGCCAGCGCATAGCCGAGCGCAGGCACGTCGTCCGCCGAGGCCGGCAATGCCGACGTCTCGCGCGCGATCGCCGCCGCCGACTTTTCCTCGCCGCCGTTGAGCAATGCGAGATAGTCGACACGCGGCTCGCGCACGCCGAGATTCAATCCGGCCTGGCCACGCCACGTCGGCGACGCGACCGGTGCGTAGTTCGCTGCTTGCGCGGCGTGCATCGCGGTATCGAACGAGGACGCCGGTTCGCTCGACTCCAGCGGAATCGGTGACGTGCCGGCGATGACCGAGGTGACCGATCCCGCGCGCGTCTGCGCGAGCGCTTCGTGCAGCGTGCGATAAAGAAAATCGTGCACGAGCCGGCTTTCGCGGAAACGCACTTCGGATTTGGCCGGATGCACGTTGACGTCGACGAGCACCGGATCGAGCTCGAGGAACAACACGAACGCCGGATGACGCCCGTGGTAGAGCACGTCGGCATAGGCCTGGCGCACCGCGTGCGTCACGACCTTGTCGCGCACGAGGCGGCCGTTGACGTAGAAATATTGCTGGTCGGCCTGGCTGCGCGATGCAGTCGGCAACCCGACCCAGCCGGACAAACGCAGCCCCGCGCCCGAGTGGTCGACGCGCAAACTCTGCGCGGGAAAATCTTCGCCGAGAATATCCGCAAGACGCACCGCCAGCGCCGCGTCGCTGTCCGCCGGCCGCATCAGCCGCGCGGGCTTGCCGTTGTTGGTGATGCGGAATTCGATCTGCGGCCGCGCAAGCGCGAGCGATTTGACCAGCTCGTCGATATGGCCGAACTCGGTGCGCTCGGCGCGCAGGAATTTGCGCCGCGCGGGCACGTTGTGGAACAGATCGCGCACTTCGATCGTCGTGCCCGCCGGATGCTGCGCCGGCCGCGGCTTCGATGCCTGACCGGCCTCGATATCGACGCGCGACGCGGCATCCGATTCGCGCGCTCGTGAAGTGAGGGCAAACCGCGACACCGAGGCGATGGAAGGCAGCGCCTCACCGCGAAAGCCGAGCGTGCGCACCTGCTCAAGATCGTCGAGCGAGGCGATTTTGCTCGTCGCGTGCGGCGCCACCGCGAGCAGCAGTTCGTCAGAGGCGATGCCGCCGCCGTCATCGCGCACGCGGATCAGGCGCGAGCCGCCGTCTTCGATATCGATTTCCACGCGTGTCGCGCCCGCATCGAGGCTATTCTCGACGAGTTCCTTGACGACGGAAGCGGGCCGCTCGATGACTTCGCCCGCGGCAATCTGGTTGACGAGTTCCTGCGGAAGCTGGCGGATGTGCGGCATACGCCAATGATAGCGAAACGTGAGGTCAGCGGCTTCGCCGCCTCGTGAGATCGCTCGCCTACGGCAAGCTCGCCAGCATTGACAACGAGGTGCGCAGCGCCGTCCTCACTCCTCACTTTCTCACGCGCTTTTACGAGCGCGGCACGCGCGCCAACGCGATACCGTCGCTGTCGCCGTCGTCGTCGCTCTCTTCGGTCTTGCGCGAAACGAGGCGCTCGGGTTTGTTCTTTTCGGCGTTGACGGCAAACTGCGTGCCCGGCGGCGGCACTGACTGGAAGTAGTCGCGCATGCCGTTGAGGATCGCGATTGCCAACATCTCGCGCTGCTCGGAGTTGTTGAGGCGGCGCTCTTCTTCCGGATTGGTGATGAACGCGGTCTCGACGAGAATCGACGGCACATCGGGCGAGCGCAGCACAACAAAGTTCGCCTTCTCGACATAGCCGCGATGCGTCGGGCCCAGCCTGGCGATCGCGCGCAGCACACGCTGGGCGACCGCACTGCTCGCTTCGATCGTCGAACTCTGCGAGAGATCGAGCAGCACCGCGGCGAGCGTGTTGTCTTTGCGATCGAGCTTGACCCCGCCGACAAGGTCAGCGTTGTTTTCGCGGTCGGCGAGGAAGCGCGCCGCTTCGCTCGTCGCGCCGCGCGGTGAGAGCATCCACACCGAGGAGCCGCGCGCGTCGCTCGAGGTGAACGCATCGGCGTGAATCGACACGAACAGGTCGGCCTTCACTTCGCGCGCCTTGTGATAGCGGTCCTCGAGGCCGACGTAGTAGTCGCCGTCGCGGGTCAGCACGGCGCGCATGCCGGGCGTCTTGTCGATCTGGCGCTTGAGCTCGCGCGAGACCATCATGGTGATGTTCTTTTCCTGCGTGCCCGAAGTGCCTTTCGCGCCCGGATCGGCGCCGCCGTGGCCGGGATCGATCATGACGATGACGTCGCGCGTCTTTGCCAGCGGCACGCGTGCGCTCTTGACGACTTCGGCCTTACCCTTGCCTTTCGGATAGAGGTCGACGATGAGGCGATAGCCCTGGCCGCCTTCGGGCGGCATCAGAAAACTCTTCGGACGAACATCGCCTGCGAGATCGAACACGACGCGCAGGTCGGTCTTGTTCTGCGCGCCGGTGCGCAACGACTTGAGCAAGCCCTTGCCAGCGGGTAGGGCAAAGCCGTCCGTCAGCGCGGAATCGCGCATATCGAGGACGATGCGGCCGGGATTGGCGATCTCAAACAGCTTGTAGTCGACGGGACCTGCGAGGTCGAGAAACACGCGCGTGCGGTCGGCTTCCACAGAAATTTTGGCGGTCTTCAACTCGGCCGCTGAGGAAAACGGCGCCATCGCCAGCAGCAGCCCGCCGACGATCCAGTGACGCAAAGCTTGGCGCGAGACTCCCCTCATGCCGCGGATTGAAGCGCAGCGGCACAAGAAAATCAAGAGTTTTTCTTTACAAATCCGCGATCTAGATCAGGTTCCTGAACGACTACTAGAGATTGTGTTCAGGCGAAGTTGCGACCACTAATGCTGCCAAGCCAGCTTTTGCCGCGTGGCGTACGCGGTTCCAGCCGCAGGCGCCGCTTCGTACCGGCGTGCTCCAGATGCGCGATCAGGTCGGGCGCGGGAAGCGCGCTGCCGCCGCGTTCCGGCCATTCCGCGAGCAGGAGGAACCGCCCGGCGGCCAAGTCGGACAGGCCGAGAAACTCCAGTTCGTCGGGCGCGGCGATGCGATACAGGTCGAGATGATGGATGCGCAGCCCGTTCGCTTCGTAGGACTCGATCAAACTGTAGGTGGGACTTTTGATGCGCATGCCGACGCCGAACGCGGTGAGCAGCGCCCGCGCGAATGTCGTCTTGCCTGCGCCGAGATCGCCGTGCAGATGGATTACGCCGCCGTCCCCGAGCAGCGGAGCGAAGCGCTGCGCGAGGGCGACGAGTTCGGCTTCGTCCAGTTCGACGCCTTGCGCAGAACTCATGCCGCCCCCAAACCGTTGCGCAAGCGGCGCAGCGGCGTGAACAGATCGCTCGCAATCAGGCCCGCCTCGCCCTCGCGCGCGGCCGCGTCGCCCGCACGTGCGTGCAGGGCAACACCTGCGCAGGCGGCGTGCCACGCATCGAGGCCTTGAGCGAGCAAGCCGGCGATGACCCCGGTCAACACATCGCCCATGCCGCCCGAGGCCATGCCGGGGTTGCCCCAGGAACAGACGGCGACCTCGCCATCTGGGCCGGCGATCAGCGTTCCTGCGCCTTTCAGAACCACGACCGCGTGATACTTCCGCGCCAATTCGCGCGCCGCGGCAAAGCGGTCGTGGGCGATCGCGTCGGTATCGCCGCCGAGCAGGCGCGCGGCTTCGCCGGGATGCGGCGTCAATACGGTCTGCGCCGGCAAGGCCAAGGCATCGCGCGCAAGCAGGTTCAAGCCGTCGGCATCGAGTACGAGCGGTTTGCCGGCGGCAATCGCCGCATGCCACAGCGCATGCCCCCAGCCACGCTGGCCGAGGCCCGGGCCGAGGGCGACGACAGTGACGCGTTCCAGCAGCGCGTGAAGTTCCTGGACACCGTGCACCGCATGCGCCATCAACTCGGGCCGCGCCGCGTTCAGCGCGGTGATGTGCTCGGCCTGGGTCGCGACGCTGACCAGCCCGGCACCGACGCGCAGCGCGGCTTCGCCGGCGAGGCGGATCGCTCCGCCCATGCCGCGGTCGCCGCCGATCGCGAGCACGTGGCCGTAGCGGCCTTTGTGCCCGTCGCGCGCACGCGCGGGCAGCCACGCGGCGATCTCGTTCGCGTCGAGGCGATGGGCGTCGGCGGTGATATTTGTATACATTTCCATGGGCAGGCCCAGCGTATCGATCTCGACCTCGCCCGCGCAATCCGCGGCCGCACCGGTGTGCAGGCCGCGCTTGTCCGCGATAAAGGTGATCGTCGCCTCGGCGCGCACGACGGCGCCCGGCGCAAATCCGGTGTCGGCGTCGAGTCCCGAGGGCACATCGAGCGCAAGTACCGGTGGTTCCATCGCGCCGAGCTTTTCGATCCAATCGCGCACGATCCCTTCCGGCGCACGCGTGAGGCCGATGCCGAACAGGGCATCGACGTAAACATCGGCCTGCGGCCAGTCTGCGTCCGCGGACAAGGTTTCGCCGGCGCTGGCTCTCCAACCCTCGTACGCACGAGCCGCCTCGCCGCCCGCGCGCGGCACGCCGAGGGCGAGTACGACGACGTCCAGCCCCGCAGCGCGCGCCAGGCGCGCGAGCACGTAGCCGTCGCCGCCGTTGTTGCCGACGCCGCAGAGCACGGCGACACGGCGCGCCTCGGGCCAGCGCCGGCGCAGCGCGTCGAACGCGGCTTGGCCGGCGCGGCGCATCAGCTCGTCGCCGGGGATGCGCAGCGTGTCGATGGCCGCGCGTTCCAGCTCACGAACCTGCGCCACGGTGTAAAGCGTGGGGGCATTCATGCCAGCAATTATAATTGTGGATGTGAAACAACCCGACGACTATTCGCAACTCGCCGCCCGGATCAAACGCTGGGGCAACGAATTCGGCTTCCAGCAGGTCGGCATCAGCGCCGTCGACCTCGGCGACGACGAAGTGCGTCTGCTCGACTGGCTCGCCGCGGGCCATCACGGGGAAATGGACTATATGCAGCGCCACGGCACCAAGCGTAGCCGGCCGGCCGAGCTGCATGCCGGCACGTTGCGCGTGATTTCGGTGAGCATGGACTACGATCCGCCGCAAGCGCGCGATGCCTGGGAGGTGCTCGACGATTCATCACTGGCCTACGTCTCGCGCTATGCGCTCGGGCGCGACTATCACAAGCTGCTGCGCGCGCGCCTGCAGAAGCTGGCCGACCGCGTCGCCGCCGAAGTCGGCCCGTTCGGCTATCGCGCCTTCGTCGATTCCGCGCCGGTGATGGAAAAGGCGCTCGCACGCAACGCGGGGCTCGGCTGGATCGGCAAGCACACCACGCTGATCAACCGCAGCGCCGGCTCGTGGTTTTTCCTCGGCGAACTATTCACCGACCTGCCGCTGCCGGTCGACGCTCCGGCGAGCGAGCACTGCGGCACTTGCACGCGTTGCATCGACATCTGTCCGACTCAGGCCATCGTCGCGCCGCATCAGCTCGACGCGCGCCGCTGCATTTCGTATCTGACGATCGAGCTACGCGGCTCGATCCCGGTGGAATTCCGCGCGCCGCTCGGCAACCGTATTTACGGCTGCGACGACTGCCAGCTCGTCTGCCCGTGGAACAAGTTCGCAAAGAAGAGCGTGGAGCCGGATTTCATCACGCGCCACGGCCTCGACAGCGCGTCGCTGATCGAATTGTTCGCGTGGAGCGAAGAGGAATTCTTGACGCGCACTGAAGGCTCGGCGATCCGCCGCATCGGCTACGAATGCTGGCTGCGCAACATCGCGGTCGCGCTGGGCAATGCGCCGTCGTCGGAAGAAGTTTGCGCGGCGCTGGTTGCGCGCAAGGGCCATGCCTCAGCACTGGTGCGCGAGCACGTTGAATGGGCGCTACAGCAGCAAATGCAACGCAGCGTAGCCGGCGCAGCCGCCCACTTTCCATGACGTCATTCCCGCGAAAGCGGGAATCCATTTTGCTTTTGCTTCCGAAGCGAAGATCAAGATGGATTCCCGCTTTCGCGGGAATGACGGCTTATGTGAATCCGCAGGCACAGCCTGCTTAGGCCGCCTGCTTGGGGATCGAATTCTTCGTGTGACTGAGGCGGTTCTGGCGGTCGACGTAGACCAGCGTCGGCTTGAAGTTGGCGACTTCGGCCTCGCTCAGCACGCCGTAGGCGCAGATGATGATGATGTCGCCCGGCGAGGCGCGGTGCGCCGCGGCGCCGTTGATCGAGATGATGCCCGAACCTTCGTCCGCGCGGATCGCGTAGGTCGAGAAGCGCTCGCCGTTGTTCACGTTATAGATGTGGATCTGCTCGTATTCGCGGATGCCGGAAATGTCGAGCAGGCGCCCATCGATCGCGCAGGAACCCTCGTAGTGCAATTCCGCATGGGTCACCGTCGCGCGGTGGATCTTCGCTTTGAGCATATTGAGCTGCATAACCGTCACCGTTGCAAATAAACAACAATCTTCGGCAGACTCCCTCGCCTCTCTGGCCACTGTCAGGCTACCGCCGTGTGGCCGCCATCACAATCCGTGATTTTCGCGTCAGGCGGGGTCCGCCTGAGCTGCCCCATATTGTCTCGCGCTATTTGGGTGCATAGCAACAATTTGCGGGCTATCTTAGGAATTTCAATGGGATACGTCTGTCGCACAGACGAAAAAAAACCCTCAGCTGAATCCAGCGAGGGTTTGTAAGTCAGAGTGACGATTACCAAACATGCGCCCTGCGTGCACTGGGGCAACGAGCTCGCGTTGCGAAAATCCCAATGACGGTGGTGACTTTACCACAGGAAAAACTTTTTTGCTACAGGGTTGTGGTTTGTTTTGCAAAAAAGTGCTTCCTGTGGTTCGTCCGACGGTTCAGCATGCCAAATTATCGATCAAACGGGTCTTGCCGAGCCGCGCGGCGATCAAAGCGATAAGCCCGTCACGCTGTCCCGGTGCGGGTTCGCGCAAGTCATCGATCCGGCGCAGCGTCGCGTAGTCCGGCACGAATCCCGCCTCGACGAGCCCCTCCTGCGCGCGGGCTTCGATCGCCGGCACCGGCTCGCCGGTATGCAGCGCATCGCGCATGGCCACCAACGTGCGGTGGATCGTCGCCGCGCGCTGACGTTCCTCGGCGGAAAGGTACTGATTGCGCGAACTCATCGCGAGACCGTCCGCTTCGCGCTGGGTCGGCGCCCCGACGATTTCGATCGGCAAACGCAAATCGCGCACCAGACGCTCGATCACGAGCAATTGTTGATAATCCTTGCGACCGAACACTGCGACATCGGGCTGGACCAGATTGAACAGCTTGGTCACCACCGTCGTCACGCCGACAAAATGCCCCGGGCGCATCGCGCCCTCGAGCGGCTCGCTGACCACCGGCACCTCGACGCGCGCGGTCGCCTCGATGCCGAACGGATACACCTCCTCGACCGTCGGCGCGAACAGCAAATCACAACCGTGCGCGGCGAGCCCGGCCTGGTCCTGCGCGAGCGTGCGCGGATAGCGCGCATAGTCTTCGTTCGGCCCGAACTGAGTCGGATTGACGAAGACGCTGGCGACGACGCGATCGGCCTTCTGGCGGCAAAGTGTAATTAGGGAAAAATGCCCATTGTGTAAATTTCCCATCGTCGGCACGAAGCCGACACGCGCGCCTTCGCGGCGCCAGGCGGCGACGCGCTCACGCAATTCCGAAGCAGTCGTTACGGTATCCATCGCACGGTATTCATCGAGATCAGAACGAATGCTCGGGGCCGGGGAAGGCGCCGCTGCGGACAGCCTTGGCGTAGGCCTTGATCGCGTCGAGCACCGAGCCGCTTCCAGCGAGGAAATCCTTGGAGAATTTCGGCCGCTTGCCCGGCGTGATGCCGAGCATGTCGTAGATCACGAGCACTTGGCCGTCGCAGTCGACGCCGGCGCCGATGCCGATGGTCGGTATGCGCAACTCGGCCGTGATCGTCTTCGCGAGTGCCGCCGGCACGCATTCGAGCACGAGCAGCGAGGCGCCTGCCTGCTCGACCGCGTGCGCGTCGGCGACAAGTCGTTCGGCCGCCGACTTGGTCTTGCCCTGCACGCGATAGCCGCCGAACTTGTGCACGGACTGCGGCGTCAGACCCAGATGCGCGCACACCGGCACCTGACGGCGATCGAGCGCGTGGATGATGTCGAGGACATAGTCGGCGCCCTCGAGCTTTACCATCGCCGCGCCGCCCTCCGCGATGACGCGCGCGGAGGAGCGCAGCGCCGTGTCGACGTCGCGGTAGGTCATGAACGGCAGGTCAGTGACCAGCAGCGGCGTCGACAAGCCGCGCTTCACCGCCGCGGTGTGATAAACCATATCGTCCAGCGTCACCGACAGCGTGCTCTCGCGCCCCTGCACGACGTTGCCAAGCGAGTCGCCGACGAGCACAACATCGACGCCCGCGGCATCGCACTGCACGGCGAAGCCAGCGTCATACGCCGTCAATACAACGATCTTCTCTCCGGCCGCCTTCATCTCGAACAGGCGTGGTGCCGTCACGGGAGGTTTGGCAGCGGATTTGAGATAACCGGACATGGTTTGCTCGGAGCGGGACGGGCCGCGTAGTGTACTGAATCGCCTAGATGCGTGTTGCTATGCGGCAATTCAAGCCGTGTTTTCTGCCGGGGCGATGCCGCCGGAATCTTTCAGACGTGCCAGCAGGCTTTGCACGGTGCCCTGTCCCGGCACCATCAGATCGGGCGCAATCTCGGCCAGCGGCACGAGCACGAACGCACGCCCGTGCAAGCGCGGATGGGGCACTTCGAGACCGGATTCCACGATGCGTTCGTCGCCATAAAGCAGTAAATCGAGATCAAGAACGCGCGGACCGTTGCGCTCGCCGTCGCGCCGGCGCCCGGCGCGGTGCTCGATCGCGAGCAGAGCGCGCATCAAACTGCGCGCGTCGAGACCGGTGTCGAGCGCTGCCACCGCGTTGATGAAATCGGGCTGGGCAATGCCGCCCCAGGGTGCCGTGCGATACAGACGTGAGCGCGCGATGAGCCGCGTCCGCGGCAAGGCATCCAACTCGCGCAGCGCGCGCTCGGCCTGTTCGCCCGGCGCATCGAGATTGCTGCCGAGACCGACGTAGGCGGTGACCACGGCGCTGACCTACTCGGCCGAGGTCGGCGTATCGGCGGGTCGTTTGCGGCGGCGGCGCGGCTTTTTCTTCGGCGCCGCGTCGACCTCCTCGACTTCGTCGACCGGCGAGACGGACACGGCCGTCGGCGAATTCAACTGCGCGGCCAGTTCATCGTGCGAGGTACCCTGCGCCTGCGTCCACCACGCGCCGAGTTCGGCGATGTCGGCGCCCTCGCCGGCACGCAGCAGGAGGAAATCGTAGGCCGCGCGGAATCGCGGGTGCGCGAGCAGACGGAACACGCGCTTCTTCTGCTTGAACTCGAAGCGCGGTTGCAGCGACCAGATTTCCTGGATCGCGATCGCGAATCGGCGCGGAATGGCGACGTGCTTCGACTGCTCGTTCATCACGAGATGGCCGATGCGCGCCCAAGCGAGATTCATATCGGTGCCGCGCGCGACTTCCTTCTCGACCTGGGCGCGCACCGGCCCCCAGAGCAAGATCGCGAACAGAAACGCTGGCGTCACCGGCTTGCCGTCGGCGATGCGCGCGTCGGTGTTCGCCATGCCCTGCTCGATCATCTGACGGAAGGCGCCGCCGCTGCGGATCGCCAGCGCGCGCGCGGTCAGCGGATAGACGTCGGCGAGCAGGCCCGAGGCGTCGAGCGCGCGAAAACTTTTCAGGCCGCTGCCGGCCATGAACATCTTCAACGATTCGTCGAACAGCCGCGCCGGCGGCGCCTGCAGCAGCAATTCGCCAAGCTCATCGAACGGCGCGCGTGCTTCGGGCGCGATGGTGAAATCGAGCTTGGCCGCGAGCCGCACCGCGCGCAGCATGCGCACCGGGTCTTCGCGGTAGCGCTGCTCCGGATCGCCGATCAGGCGTAGCTCGCGGCGGCCGAGATCCTCATAGCCGCCGACGTAGTCGCGCACGGAGAAATCGGCGATGTTGTAATAGAGCGCGTTGACGGTGAAGTCACGGCGTACCGCATCTTCCTCGATCGTGCCGTAGACGTTGTCGCGCACGATGCGGCCGTCGACGACGTGGCGGTCGCCGCTGCCGTCGTCGCTCGAGCCGCGGAACGTGGCGACTTCGACGATCTCGTTGCCGAACACGACATGGGCGAGGCGGAAGCGCCGGCCGATCAGGCGGCAGTTGCGGAACAGGCGTCTGACGTCTTCGGGCGTGGCGTTGGTCGCGACGTCGAAATCCTTAGGCCGACCGCCGAGCAGCAGGTCGCGCACTGCGCCGCCGACGAGGAAGGCGGCAAATCCCGCTTCGTTGAGGCGATAGAGCACGCGCAAGGCGCCTGCGGAAATGTTCTTGCGCGAGATCGCGTGTTGCTCGCGCGGGATGATGCGCAAGTTCACCGTGACGGCAGAGGTGTTGGTGGCGGACGGGACAGCGTCGGTCATTCGTTGTTGTTTTCATCCAGCGAGCGGCCGCCGATGCTCAGGAGCATCTATATTGCGGCCGGGCAAAACGATATACTAACGCTCTTGCGGCATTTGCCCAATCCGCTCCCATCGTCTAGAGGCCTAGGACGGGGCCCTCTCAAGGCCTAAACAGGGGTTCGAATCCCCTTGGGAGCGCCAGTTTTTCGTCTAGAAGCTGCTGCGCTCGGCGGATGAGGCGCGTACGGTGCTCGGCATGCTCATGTACCTTGAGTACACTCCGCTGCCTGCGCTCCGTGCGCGCCTCATCCGCCTTCGCTCGCGACGCTTCTAGCTCGAAAAACCCTCTAAGTAGCGCATCAAAAGCTTTTACAGTCGAGCCTATGCCCTTCGTCGTCACTGAAAACTGCATCAAGTGCAAGTACACCGATTGCGTGGAAGTGTGTCCGGTGGATTGTTTCCACGAAGGGCCGAACTTTCTCGTGATCGATCCGGAAGAGTGCATCGACTGCACACTGTGCGAACCGGAATGCCCGGCCAACGCGATCTATCCGGAAGACGATGTGCCCGGGGGACAGGAGCATTTCGTCCAGCTCAATGCGGAACTCGCCAAGTCGTGGCCGGTGTTGACGGTGCGCAAAGACGCGCCAGCCGACGCGAAGGAATGGGACGGCAAGCCGGATAAGCTCCCATTGCTCGAACGCTGAGTTTCACCGCGTTCGGCCAATCATTCATTCGACGGTAGGGGCGCGATTTATCGCGCCCGCTCTGCCATGAAAAAGGGCGCGATAAATCGCGCCCTTACGGTTTCACCATCAATCCGGATTAGGACAGGCGTTCGCGCAGCGCCGCGATGACGCGCTGAGCCGCCGCTTCGCCCGACTTGTCGCCCGGCGCCGGCACCACGCTGATGCGCGCACCGCCGGCATCGTCGGTGACGTTCACACGCAGCGCGGCCTTGACGCTCTGCGTCTGCGCCTTGTCGCCGCCGCCACCGAACGGATGCAGGATGCGTGAATACCAATGGTGTTCCTGCGGCGCGGCCGGCCTGGTCGTAACCGAGCCGTCGAAATCGTAGGCATAGCTGTGCGCCGCGTCGTCCTTGCTGGCGACCTTGCCGAGCTGCGCGCGCTCGAGAGCAAGGCCGACGCGTTGATAGGCGTTGTCGACCGTGTCCGCGATATGCAGATCGGCCGGGCCGGAAGCAGTACCGACCGCGCTCGGCGGCGCGCTGCTGATGCCGGACGTGCCCGCCGCCGATGTCGCCGAACCCGGGACGACGAGTTCGCGTGAGGTCGGCGGGGCGTCGAGATCCGGCGGCACTTCGAGCGGACGGGTCTCCTGCGTACCCTTGTAGTAGTCGGTACGGTCGCGATGGAACCAGCCGCAGCCGCTCAACAAGGCGGTGGCAACGATCAGCGTCGGAACGGACCCACGAACGAAGAAATGGCGCTTCACGGTTGCATCCTGGAATAGGGAAAAGACAAGTTTAAGCGGCACTGCTGTGCCGCGGCTGAATCGAGGCGGCGAGTTGGGCCGCGGCGTCGAGGACGCGGCGCGCCTGTTCGTGGTAAGCGGCGGACAGCGGGGTCAGCGGCAGGCGCAATTCGCTCGTGCCGATGCCCAGGTGGGCAAGGCCCCATTTCACTGGGATCGGATTCGGTTCCACGCCCATCAGGTCGAACAGCGGCGTCAGCGCGTCATGGAGTGACTGCGCATGCGCGCGGTCTCCCGCACGCGCGGCGTCGCACAATGCGCGAAACGGTCGCGGGGCGACGTTGGCGGCGACTGAAATCACGCCTTCGGCGCCGGCTAGCATGGCGGCCATGCCGGTCGAATCGTCGCCGCTGAGGAAAACGAATTTGGGACTCTTGATGCCCGCCAGCGCGGCAACGCGCTCATGGTCGCCGACCGCTTCCTTGATGCCGACGATGCGTTCGTGCAGCGCCAGCTTCGCGACCGTTTCCGGCTGGAGATCGCAACCGGTGCGGCCGGGTACGTTGTAGAGCACGATCGGCAAGCCGCCGTGGTCGGCGACTTCGGTGTAATGGCGCAGCAGACCTTCCTGGGTCGGACGCACGTAGTACGGCGTCACGACGAGCGCCGCGTCAACGCCGAGGGCCTGCGCGCGACGAGTCAGATCGATCGTCTTGCGCGTGTTCGCCGTGCCAGTGCCGGCGAGGATCGTCGCGCGGCCGGCGACGCGAGCGACGGACTGGCGCAGCAATTGATCGTATTCGGCCGAGTCCAGCGCGTGCGCTTCGCCGGTCGAGCCAGCGACGACGAGCGCTTGCGTGCCGCCTTCGAGTTGGAAGTCGATCAGCCGCGCGAACGCATCAAAATCGACCGCGCCTCCACGAAACGGGGTGGCGAGAGCGCAGATGCTGCCGACGATACTCTTCAAGGCGAACTCGTTGCCGGAACAAGGGATTTTTACGGAGCCGCGATGTTACTTGCGGGTACGGGGCGTGGCAAGTATTCTGGCCGCACGCCTACAGGCTCGAAAACGATCAGGACGGCTTTGCCTTGACCGACGCTGCGCAACGCCCCACCGCGAACGAAAACTACCTGTTGATCAGCGCGTTCGCCGAACACGCCAAATCCCCGCTGGTCGCCATCGCCAAACGTATCGCCGACAGCAGTTGCGTCCTCGCCGAGTCGCGCGTGGCGATGCTCGGCCAGGAAGTTGCCGTGCTCGTGCTCGCACAGGGTCCCTGGGATGCGATCGCCAAGTTGGAATCGGCCCTCACCCGCCTCGAACGCGACGAGCGCCTGCGCCTGAGCTTTTCGCGTACCGGCGCGAAGCCCGCGCAGACGAATCTTCTGCCGTACGTGGTGGAGGTCGTTGCTGCCGACAAGCCCGGCATCCTTTACCAGCTCGCAGAGTTCTTCCAGCGCCGCCAGATCAGCATCGAACAGCTGCAGTCGACGCGCTACCGCGCGATGCAGACCGGGGCGGACATGTTCTCGGCGCAGATCACGATCGGCATTCCGGCAGACACGCACATCGCCGGGCTGCGCGACGATTTCCTCGAGTTCTGCGACGGGCTCAACCTCGATGCGATCATGGACCCAATGAAGTTTTAGAACAGGACACCTTCATGAAAGTCGGTGACAAAGTTCCAGATCTGCGCGGCGCCGTCGGTGACGACACCGAGATTCGCCTGCGTGATCTCAAGGGTAAATACGTCGTCGTGTATTTCTATCCGAAAGACGCGACGCCGGGCTGCACGCTCGAGGCGCAGGATTTTCGCGACCGGCAGAAGGATTTCGCCAAGCGCGATGCCGTCGTGCTCGGCGTCTCGCGCGACTCGCTCGCCTCGCACGGCAAGTTCAAGCTGAAGCAGGCGCTGAACTTCGAACTCGTCTCCGACCCCGACGAAACCTGGTGCAAGGCGTTCGACGTGATCCATGAGAAGGTGCTGTACGGCAAGCGCCATCTCGGCGTCGTGCGCTCCACCTTTCTGATCGGGCCCGACGGCAAGCTCAAACACGAATGGCGCGGCGTCAAGGTCAAGGATCACGCCCGCGCCGTTCTCGACGCGCTCGATGCGGAGCGCAAGTGACCAGGACTCGATGGGTACGTCCTGCTGTCACATTCTTGCCGCACTCTGCGGCACCATTCCTTTCGCACGACCGACGAGGTTAACCACCGCATGACCCGAGGCAAGCGCATTTACGTGCTCGACACCAACGTGCTGATGCACGACCCGACCGCCCTGTTCCGCTTCGAAGAACACGATGTTTTCCTGCCGATGACGGTGCTCGAAGAGCTCGACGCGGCGAAAAAAGGCGCCTCGGAAGTCTCGCGCAATGTGCGCCAGGTCAGTCGCTTCATCAACGAGCTGATCGAACTAGGCAACAGCAAGTCGATCGAGCAGGGCTTGGAACTGCGCCTGCCGAAAACACTGCAGCTCAAGCGCGGCGCGCAGGTCGGCCGTCTTTACTTCCAGACGCAGAACTTTACGCCGCTCAACGGTGCCGCGGCGAAGAAGAAGGGCGTGCCGGACAATCTCATCCTCGCCTCGATCCTCGATCTGCGCGAGCAGCGGCCGGAAGTGCCCGTCGTGCTGGTGTCGAAAGACATCAACCTGCGCATCAAGGCGTCGATCTACGGCATCACCGCCGAGGACTACGAGAACGATCGCGCCCTCGACGATTTCAGTCTGCTCTACACCGGCTACAACGAGCTGCCGGTGAATTTCTGGGAAAAACACTCCGAAGTGCGCTCGTGGTCCGAGCGCGGCCACACGTTCTACGAGATCAAGCTGAAGAAGGACGAAAACTGGGTCGCGCAGGAATACGTCTACCTGCCCGGCGACGACGAAATCGAAATGCGCGTGCTGCGCGTCGCCGAAGGCAAGGCGACCTTGCAAATCATCGACGACTACCGCGGCTCGCACGCGGTCTGGGGCGTGCATGCGCGCAACCGCGAGCAGAATTTCGCGCTCAACGCGCTGATGGATCCGGAAGTCGACTTCGTCACCCTGCTCGGCACCGCCGGCACCGGCAAGACGCTGCTCGCGCTCGCCGCGGGTCTCGCCCAGACGATGGATACGCAGCGCTACCGCGAGATCATCATGACGCGCGCGACGGTCTCGGTCGGCGAGGATATCGGCTTCCTCCCCGGTACCGAAGAGGAAAAGATGACGCCATGGATGGGCGCCTTGACCGACAACCTCGAAGTGCTCGCCACGCCGCAGGAAGGCGGTGCTTGGGGCCGCGCGGCGACAAACGACCTGCTCGCTTCGCGCATCAAAATCCGCGCGATGAACTTCATGCGCGGCCGCACCTTCTTGAATCGCTACTTGATCATCGACGAGGCGCAGAACCTGACCTCGAAGCAGATGAAGACGCTGATCACGCGTGCCGGCCCCGGCACGAAGATCGTCTGCCTCGGCAACGTCGAGCAGATCGACACGCCGTACCTGACCGAAACGACCTCGGGCCTCACTTACGCGGTTGACCGCTTCAAGGGTTGGCAGCATTCCGCGCACATCACCCTGCGTCGTGGCGAACGTTCGCGGTTGGCGGATTTCGCCTCGGAAATGCTGTAGTTATTCGTCACCTTCAAAAAAAACGGCCGCTTGTTGCGGCCGTTTTTCGTTATTACTGACACCCTGCCGGCGGCGGCCCGAGCCGCACGAAACTTGCCGTGCCGTTCTGCCCCTGATTGACGCCGGCAGTGAAATTGTAGGTGACGGTCATCGCCGTGCAGCTCGAGAACACGACGTTCGCCGTGCCGACATTGGTCGTCGTCACCTTGCTGGCCGGGTTCATGAACGCGCCGCCTGAACCTGAGTAGATGTTGGCAGCAAACGAGCCGGCCTGGCCGGCTTGCGTGGACTGGAGGGCGAACCAGCTCTGGCTCGCCGCACCGCCGATCTGCCCGCCGTTCGGCGCGTAGGTGAACCAGCCGCCGAACAGCATCGGACCGGCTGCCTGCGTCGGATCGACGGTGAGGACCAAGCCCTGGCCGCTCGTGTTCGGGTTGTACCAGCTACCCGAGAACTGATAACCGCCCGTGGCGGGACCGCTGTCGCCGGTCGCCGTGCAGGTGGGATTGCCGGTCAAACGGGTGAGGCCGATGAAGCCCTTGCGATTGCTGCCGTCGGTAAAGGTGTAGCGCAAGATGCCGTGCGTGCAGTCGGTAAACTGCAGCGTCGCCGTGCCGACCGCGGTCGCGGAGACGGACGGGCCCGCGTTGAAGTTGCCGCCCGTACCGGTGTAGATCGTCAGCGACGCGACCGGGTTGGTATTGGTCACTTCGCCCTGCACCGAATACCAGCGTTGGCCGCCGGCGGCGGTGACGTCATAGGTGAACCAACCCGCGCTCAGCACGCCTTTGCCGGCGCCGTTCGCATCGGGCAGCGCATCGAGATAGAAACCCTGCCCGCTTGTGCTCTGGTTGTACCAGGCACCGGTGAGGCCGTGCTGGTTGAGATTCACCGAGAGACCGGCCGAGCTGGTGACGACACCGTAGTTCGGCACCGAACCTACCGTGATCGGACCACGCGCGACGTTCGCGCTCAAGTCGAGGATCGCCACGCCGTTGGCGGCGGCCAGATTGACGTACGCGTAGGTTGCGGTGGAGTCGAGCGAGATACCGAGCGGGCTCGCGCCAACGACGATCTCGGCCGTGGCTTTGTTCGTCGCCGTGTCGATCGTGCTGACCGTTCCGCTGACGTAGTTGGACACGTACACCGTGCTTCCGTCCGGCGAAATCGCAAGACCGATCGGACCGAGGTCGACCGGGATCGCGGCCACTTCGGTGTTCTTGGAAAGATCGATCACGGACACCGCGCCCACTTGCGCCGGGGTGGCCTCCGCCAGACCGAAATTCGTCACGTAGGCGAATGTACCGGCGGGATTCACCACAATGCCCACCGGATTGCTGTAGCTCAACGCGATCGTCGTGCTCGACGCGGTGTTTGTCGCCGTGTCGATAATCGCGACGCGACTCTTGTCGGTAAGGGTGACGTATGCGGTCTTTCCGTCCGGCGTGAAAGCAACGCCGATCGGGACGCCGGGCACGGAAATCTTGGTGGTTTCTTTGTTCGTCGACAGGTCGATCGCCGATACGGTATTGCCGACGCTGTTGGTAACGTAGGCCGAGGCACCGTTCGGGTTCACTGCGATGATCTCCGGCCGCACGCCGACGGGGATCATGGCAAGAACGGTGTTGCGCGTCGACGATGTCGGGTCGCTGTCGACGACCGATACGGTTCCCACGGTCGTCACATCCAAGCCGGCGCCGTAGTTGGCGACATAAACGCGTGTGCCCGCAGGATTGATTGCAACGCCTATAGGGCCGGGCCCAACTCCCAACTTCGCCGCTGCCGTCGATGTTGCCGCAACCGCCTGGGGGATCGTCGTAACAACTTTGCTCGTCGACAGATCGATCACCGACATGGTGCCGTCGGAGTAATTCGCCACGTAGTTGAACGGGGCGGCAAACGCGGCCGGCGCGCACAATGCCAAGCAGAGGCCGGCGAGAGAACGTTTTGCATCCCAAAATTTCTTCAAGGACACGATCGCGCCAGACAGACCCAGCGACATCTTCAGCAAACCCGCGCTGGACGCGTTGCTCATGCTTGCACCTGTGTTCGGATTACGAGCGCGGAATGATACGTCAAAACCAGCGGCGACGACGGAAGATGCCACGCGGATGCAGGAGCCGTTCAGTTCGCATTCGTTGTTGACGAAAAGTCGGGCTGGTGCCCGGTCAATTCCACCGTCGCCGCGAAAATGCGAAACCCACTGTGGCGATCAGCGAAAGAAGGAAAATGCCCAGCCCCATCGGCGACAACGCCGGGGCACCCACAGCGACCGGTGGCGGCGCAACGCTGCATACCGGTGGCGCAACAGCAAGGCCGCTCAGCGGCACCGGAAAAGTTAGACCGCTTTGCCCCGGATTGGCGATATTACCGATCGTGCTCATGCCGCCGGACGTGGAATTGATCTGGACGAGCGCGTTAAGCTGGGTAGGCAGATCGTTATTGTTGAAATTGCGGATCAGCCCCCAGAGCGTACCCGAGGTATCGAACCCGGCATCCACCGGATTGGCGGCCGACGTGTTGTACGGCCCGATCAGCGTCGCATGGCCCGTATCCGTGGCGATGCTGTAGAGGTTCGCATTGCCGCTGCCGCCGATGCCGTAGAGCACATTGCCACGCGTGGTCAGCGCGGTGATCTTCACGCCGAGGTTGCCGACCAGCCGCGTCTGTCCGGTGCCCGGGGTCAATTCCCAGAAATTGTTGCTGTCCGCGGAAGTCATCCACAAGCGGCCGTCGCAGCCGAACGACAAGCTCAGTCCGCTCGATGCTTGCGACGGGACGCCATTGATCGGATTCACCACCGTCGCCGACGCGACAGATTGGTTCAACGTGAGCAACGTGGCCTGAGGCGACCCGTTGAGGGCGCCAATGGCGTACAGCTGGCCGTCGAGACCGAAGGTCAGCCCGCCGAGCGACGCCACGGGAATATTGCCGGGCGCCTTGACGTAACCGAGACGCGACGCCGTCAGCCCTACGAGGTTAACGCGATAGAGCGCCTGGCCCTGACCGTCGGATGCGAGCTCGCCGGCGGTAAAAGCCGTCCCCTGCGCACGGCACAAACCGGCGACAACAAGGAAACTCGCGGCAATGAAGGCGCGCAAAGCCATCGAACTTTTATTCTTCTAATAGTAATTATTGGTAATCGTCGCCGGCCGCCGGAACCCAGCGACAAGCGCCCTCAGCCTAGCACAATGACCGGGGAAAACAAGGGATACGCCGGCGAATGGTCCAGTCGCGCGCAAACACGACGGCGGCGGCTGTCGAGAGGAGAGTTTTCGAGAAAAGCGCGGCGGCGGGGCGCCGGACTAGAACGTCGTCGTCAACAGCGCCTCATAGCGCATGCTGTTCGCGCCGGAGTTGTTGTCAAGAGTGTAGCTCGGGATGCCGAGTAGCTGAATCGGAGCGTAGATCGCCCTGAGCTGGAACATCGAATGATCGCCGAGCCCCTTGGCGTAGTCGAGCTCCCAATCATGGGATGCAAGATTCTGCTGGAGAAGCTGCTGCAGCGCGCGCAGTGTCGGCAGCGGCTGCTCACGCGAACTGAAGCGCAGGGAGAACTCACCCAGCGTCTGGTCACGCCAGGCGGCGGTGAGCGAATAGACGTCGAGGTTTTCCCACATCAGCGGGCGGCGAGACTGCTGGATGAAATACTGATAGTCCGTCGGCAGCGAATAGCTGGCGAACGGCGTGATCTGCGAATACATCACGCGCTCGGCGTCGGCGCTCAAGCGGAAATTGCGCGCGGGCGTCCAATCCAGGCCGAAGTTGACGCTCGGCGGAATGTCGAAGCTGCCGGCCTGACCGAAGATGCCGCGATAGGTGTAGAAATTATCCATCGACACACGTGACTGGTAGCCCGCGCGCCAATTCCAATCGGAGGAGAGCAGCTTGCCGCCCAGATCGAGCCGCGTGCCGAAGCCGGCGGAATTTTCCTTGTGGCGCAGCGCGGCGGTGCTGTCCGTCCAAGCCCAGCCGTCGCGGCCGAACGCCGAGTCGGCGCCCTGCATCGGCGCGAACAGATTGAATTTCTGATACGCCAGGATCAGCGAAACGCGCCAATAGCCGTAACCATCGAGCGGATGAGTAAACGACGGCGCGACGATCGTGCGGCGCAGGCCCGGCGACTGGTCGGGCAGCAAGCTGCCCGCGTCGGTCGCGGCGGTGTAGATCGCAGAATCGGCGACACGCGCTGATTGCACGGCGACGTGGAACGGCTTGGCGTCGTCGACGGAGGTTCCGGGGAAATGTGTCGCCGGCGTACGCGCCCAACTCGAGCGCGCGCGGTTGAAAATACTCGGAGGTTCGACGGCTGCCTCGCCGGGCTCCTTGGTCCAGGCGAAGTTCGACTTCAGGCTGCTCAGCGCGTAGTCGCCCCAACTGTCGACGAGATCGCCGGAAGCGGCCATCTCTTCGAGCGCCGAGGCACGCAGCGCACCGGCGGTATCCTTGAACTTGCCGGCGGGCGTCGCCGCGAACGAGAATGCAGCAGGCAGCACCAGCAGCACGCCGCTCAGCGTGGCAAGAAGGTGTTGTTTGATACTCGTTCGCATATGGTCCAGACGCACGTCCAGATCGCTCCCCAAGTTTGGCGGGCATATTGGCGAAAAAACCACATCACGTCAAGACTCTTTTAACATTCGTTGCCTTCACTCATTCAGCTTGACCTCGCGATTTTTGAGGCTTTCCCCTCCCTTTCGGTGAATTTTTGAACTCTTTTGTGTTGCTTTTGCGCAACACAACTCCCTGACCATGAAGCGAGCCAAACCCCTCCCCTGCGTTCTCAGCATTGCCGGATCGGATTCCGGATCGGCCGCGGGAATCCAGGCGGATCTGAAAACCTTTGCCGCCCACGGCGTCCACGGGCTCACCGCGATCACCGCTATTACGGCGCAAAATACCCGCGTGATCACCGACGTTCGCGTACTTTCGCCGCAAATCGTATTGGCTCAACTCGATGCGGTTTTGGCCGATTTTCGCATCGCCGCGGTCAAAATCGGCATGCTCGGCAGTGTGGCCAATGTTCGCGCCGTGGCGCGCTGGCTGCGGACGCATCGGCTGCGAAATATTGTCGTCGACCCAGTGCTGGCGGCGAGCAGCGGCAACCGGCTGCTGGCCCCGGCGGCGTTGACCGCGCTGCGCCGCGAATTGATCCCACTCGCCGAGGTGCTGACGCCTAACGTGCCTGAAGCCGAAGCGTTGCTCTGCCACCCGATTCGCACTCCCGCCGATATGCGCGCCGCGGCGCAGGAAATGCGACGGCTTGGCGCACGCACTGTTCTGCTCAAAGGCGGCCATCTCGACACGACGTCCATCCGCGATTATTTGGCGGACGACGACGGCGTCGCGGAGTTCACTCATCGACGACGAAACTTTTCCGCTCGCGGCACCGGCTGCACGCTTGCTTCGGCTATCGCTGCGGGACTCGCGCACGGCTTGTCGACACGCGACGCGATCGAACGCGCCGAGCGCTATCTGCAACGCGCCTTCCGCGACGCACGCAAGATCGGACAAGGCGCCGCGCGCATCTTGCACCACGCCTCATCAAGCGAGCACGACTGATCGATTCATCTGTCATGCGTTTACGACCAGATAACGTGCACGACTTCAAACTTCGACACGCCAAAATGCTTTCAAGGAGAAAGCTCATGAGGATGACCCTGTTGCTGATTTCCTTGCTCGCCGCGAATGCGCATGCGAGCGACCCCGCCGTCACGCTGCAGGCCCAGCCGCTCGTGCAAAAACTGGCGCCCAATCCGGCCGCCCAGGCCGGCATGAAGGCCGTTGCCGCGAGCAAGGCTGTCGTCGGCCCGAAGGTGCACGAGACGGTGGCAACGCGCAATGACGACGGCACGCTCAACGTTGGCTGCGTCGAGCGGCCGAATCCGCGCGCCGGCAAATCATTGCTGAATACGATCTCGCCGGAGAATCAACAATGAGCCTGCGCGCATTCCGCCTTTTCGCGCTGTTCATTGCCGGCGCGGCGCTAGGCGCTCCCGTCGCGTTCGCGGAAACCGCGCTGACGCCAGGCACGCCGTTCACCATCAACTTTTCGGCCAATTCGCTGATCACGAACGCGTACATCGACGTCGATGCGTCGACGAAGCAACTCAACATCAATCTGACCGGCAGCGGCGGCGACGTCGATCTGTTCCTGCGCTACGGCTCGCCGTTCCCCGACACGTCGAACTGCACGAGCTCGTCCACGCCGTGCCTGAGCTACGACATGATTCAGCGCTATGCGCATTACCACTCGGTGAGTTCCACATCGAACGAATCGATCCTCGTCACCAACGCGAGCACGATTCCGCTCGCCGCGGGGCGCTGGTACGTCACCGTGATCAACGGTTCGTCGTCGAGCGCGACCGCGACGCTGACCGCAACGACATCGATCTCGGTGCAGGCCGCTGCCATCTCGATCGACTTCGGCAACCCGAGCACCAATTCCTCCGACCCGACGCAGAACTGCGACGTAACCCCGTGGTCCGACGCCACCGCCGCCATAGCGGCCAACGGCAACCCCGGCACCACGCTCGGCGACCAGCGCAAGAATGCGCTGCAGTACGCGGTGCAGCAGCTCGCGCAGCAACTCAACTCGCCCGTGCCGATCACTGTGCACGCCTGCTGGGCGCACCTCGGCGGCGACAAGAACCGCGCCACACTCGCGCACGCCTCCGCGACCAGCTTTGCCTTCAGCGACCCGAGCTTCCCGATGCCCTGGCTCGCGAAAAGATATACGTGGTATACAAATACACAAATCTCGCGCATGGGCGGAACGAGCAACTGCGGCGCGCTCGGCGGCGACTGCACCGGCGCGCGCAACGACGTCGTCGAGATCACGTTCAATTCCGACATCGGTTCGTCGAGCGTGCTCGGCGGCGCGCCGTTCTATTTCGGCTACACGCCCGACACAGGATCGACGTCGTCCGACTTCATCGCCATCGCGATGCACGAGATCACCCACGGGCTCGGCTTCATCGGCCTCGCCAACGTCGACCCCAGCTCGGGTCCGATCGGGGCGCGCGCCGGCATCACCAACGGCGAGTCGTCGATCACCTATCAGAATTACGACCAGGGTCCGTGGGACGACATCTTCGGCGACAACATCGTCAACGTCGGCAGCAACCAACAGAGCTACACGCCGTTCTACGGCTATGAACTGAACACACAGCCGAACAACGCCGCGCGCTCCGCGGCGATGACCTCGGGCAACACCGTGACGTCGACCAGCTTGGGCACGCTGTACTCGCCCACCTTGCTGCGCTGGTCGGATCCGCTCGCGGTCAATTCGTCGGCGAACCAGGCGACCGGCAATCCGCCGAGCAATTTCCCCAGCCTGTACGCGCCCTGCGACATGACCAAAACGACGAGCTGCAGCACCTCACTCGGCTCGACGCTGTCGCATACCGTGCAGCAGGGCGACCTCATGAACGCGTTCTACAACATCGGCCAATCGCGCACGATGGGACTGGCCGCGCCGATGCTCGCCGCTATGGGCTGGTCGACCACGACGGCGACGGCGCCCGTCTACGCCAAGCCGTACACGGGCATCTGGTACGACCGCACGCACAGCGGCCACGGCCTCGATTTCCGCCTCGTCGGCCACGATGCGAAATACGGCGACATCTATTTCCTGATCTTCTACACCTACGATGCGAGCGGCGCGGTGGAAATCTTCCAGGCCCAGGGCAATATCGTCGACGGCGTCTTCGTACCCGTCATCCTCGGCGCCGACGGCAGCACGCTGGTGCGCATGCACTATGACCCGGTGACGAAGAAGGCAACGCCGAGCGCAAACACCGGCGGCAGCATCGTCGTCGACTTCAACCAGGCCGCGAACTCTCCCGCCTGCCGCAACCTCGACCGCAGCGCCGCCGCCTTGCTCGGCGTGATGAGCTGGTCGTTCGCGAACAGTTCCGGAACAGTCACCGAACAGGGCGACTGGTGCGTCGAACCGCTGACCACGCCCGCGCAGAACGCCTCGCCGGATTTCGGCGGCCTGTACTACGGCGGCTCATCGGATTCGGGCTGGGGATTCTCGGTACTCGACGTGAATCGCGGCGCGCAAGGCAACCAGGTCGCGGTCGATTTCTACTTTCCGGATGCCAGCGGCAAGCCGATCTGGGCAGTGGCCTACGCCCTGCCTTTCGTCAACGGTCAGGTGATCCCACTGCTGCAGAACACTGCCGGCTACTGCCGCACCTGCACGACGAAATCGCAGAACGCCGTGCAGATCGGCACGATCACGTTGAACTTCGGCACGACGAACACCGCAACGATCGTGGCGAACTATCCGGGCGGCGGCTCGTTCACGCGCACGAATGTGCCGTTGGTTAATCTGGGTATTTCACAATAACTGCGGAGGACCCCACAACAAAAAAGCCCGGCGAATGCCGGGCTTTTTTTATCAACCCAAGCGCTCAATCAGCGCGTCGGCGAAGCTGTTGGTTGTGCCGGTGCCGCCGAGATCCGGCGTGACCCGATCCTTGGCTGCGATCGTCGTGCGGATCGCCACGCGCAGGCGATTGGCCTGCTCCTCGAAACCGAGGTGACCGAGCATCTGGCACGCGCCGAGCAGCAGCGCGCAGGGATTGGCGATGCCCTTGCCGGCGATGTCCGGCGCGGAGCCGTGCACGGCCTCGAAGATTGCCGCGTCTGCACCGATGTTTGCACCCGGCGCCAAGCCGAGGCCGCCGACGAGGCCCGCGCACAGGTCGGAGAGGATGTCGCCGAACAAATTCGTCGTGACGATCACGTCGAACTGCCACGGATTCATCACCAGCTGCATGCAAGTGTTGTCGACGATCATCTCGTTGTGCTCGATGTCGGGATACTGCGCCGACACCTCGCGCGCGACCTTGAGAAACAGGCCCGACGTCGATTTCAGGATATTCGCCTTGTGCACGATCGTGACTTTCTTGCGCTTGGCCTGGCGCGCGAGTTCAAACGCGTAGCGCACGATGCGCTCGGAGCCCTTGCGCGTGATCTTCTGCGTCAGCGTCGCGACTTCGCCGTCCGCCGATACCTGCTGGCCTTCGCCGATGTAGGCGCCTTCGGTGTTCTCGCGCACGGTGAGGATATCGATGTTCTCGTAGCGCGATTTGGTACCGGGGAACGAGATCGCCGGACGCACGTTCGCGTAGAGATCGAACTTCTTGCGCAACGTCACGTTGATCGAGGTGAAGCCCTCACCGACCGGCGTGGTCAGCGGGCTCTTCAGCGCCACCTTGTGCTTGGCGATCGCGTCGAGCGTCGCCTGCGGCAGCAATTCACCGAACTTGTTCTGCGCAGCGAGCCCCGCCTCGACAACGTCGTATTTGAGATCGAGGCCAAGCGCGTCGATCACGCGCAAGGTGGCCTGCATGATCTCCGGGCCGATACCGTCGCCGGGGATCACTGCAATGGTTGTGCTCATGGAACTGCTCGCTGCTTGGGAAAATAAGGAGCGGCATTATAAGGGAGCGGTGAGGAGTAAGCAGTCAGAGATGCGGAAAAACTCGCCCCCGACATTGCTCTTCCTGACCGCTCGCGCCTTACTTCTCGCCTTCCAGCTCGTCGAGAAAATCAACCGCGCGGCGCAAATGCGGAATCACAATCGACCCGCCGACAACGAGGCCGACGCTGAATGCCTCGAAGAACTCGTCACGGTTCACCCCGACATCGCGGCACTGCGCGACGTGGTAGCTAATGCAATCGTCGCAGCGCAGGACCATCGAAGCGACGAGGCCGAGCAGTTCCTTCGTCTTCAGATCAAGCGCGCCTTCCTTGTACGTCTGCGTGTCGAGCGCGAAGAAACGCCGCACGACCTGGTTGTCGTGCTCGAGGATGCGCTCGTTCATGCGCTTACGGAATTCGGTGAATTCCTTGACCCGATTCGTCTTCTTCGCGGCGGTCTTTGCCGAGGTGCGCTTCACCGCCTTCGTGGGCGCGGCGGCGGCTTTGACTGAACGTTGACGCGCGCTCATGCCGCGGCACCGATCAGCTGCGCGAGCTTGCCACTGCGCTCGGCCGCAACAAGCTCATCGAAACCGCCGACGTGCTCGCCGTTGATGAAGATCTGCGGCACCGTGCGCCGATTGGCCGAGCGCACGAGCATTTCGTCGCGCCGCGCCGGATCGAGATCGATGCGGAATTCCTCGTAGCCGAGGCCCTTCGACTTGAGCAGATTCTTGGCTGCCACGCAGTAGGCGCAGTTCGCGCCGGTGAAAATTTCGACTTTTGCACTCATTTTTGCTGTCCTTCGCGTGATTCACGCGTGGATGTCAGTGTGGGGGCTGGAGGCACGAATTTCCAGAGCCGCGGCGCTTGAACGCCGCCTAAGCGCGAGGTGCGTCACCGTCCGGAAACAGTGGATGCGGAACCTTTGCAGGAGTAAGGTAATCCCAGTTTCCGCCTGCTTTTTGCGCCGTTTCCCATGTCCGCCAAGCATTTCCCGCTCGCTTCCCTCGTCGCCGCGATCGCCGTGCTGACCAGCAACGGCTACGCTGCCGATACGCGGCTGCCCAATCTCGGCAGCTCGGCGGGCAACGTCGCCTCGCCCGAGGAACAGCGCCAGTACGGTTTTTACGTGCTGCACGAGTTACGCAATCAGAATGCCGTGCTCGACGACGAATTGCTTGCGGATTACCTGAACACACTCGGCTACAAGCTCGTCTCGTACAGCCCGCAGCCCGACCAGCCGTTCACGTTCTTCATCATGCGCGAGAATGACATTAATGCGTTCGCGCTGCCGGGCGGTTTCGTTGCGGTCAACTCCGGACTGTTCACTACGAGCGACACCGAAGGCGAACTCGCCGCGGTGCTCGCGCACGAAGTCTCGCACGTCACCCAGAACCACTTGATCCGCGCGGTCGAGGCTGAGCAGAAGATGACCCCTCTGATGCTGGTCGGCATGCTTGTCGCGATCGCCGCCGCATCGAAGTCGAGCCCGTACAGCACAAGCAACTCCGACATCGGCGCGATCGCCACCGTGCAGGGCCTCGCCGAGCAGATGCGGATCAACTTCACCCGCGCCGACGAATCCGAGGCCGACCGCATCGGCATCACGACCCTGGCCAAAGCCGGATTCGATCCCGATGCGATGGCCGGGTTCTTCGAGCGCATGCAGCGCGCGCTGCGTCCCGGTTTCGACGAGAACGATGTGCCTGCGCTGCTGATGGATCACCCGGTGACCACGGCGCGCATCAGCGAAGCGAAGGCGCGCGCCGAACAGATCAAGAAGGAATACCGCCCCGTAGTCACGGTCGGCGATGTGCAGGCCGCGCCGAAAGAACTGGCCGGTGTGTCCAATGTTCAACCCGCGGCCGACGGCGACGCCAAACCCGACGCAAAAGCGACGACGCCCGCCGCTGCGGGCACCCATGCGGCTCCCGCGATCCAGACCGGCTCCCTGCTCGCCTCGATCAATCCCACCGTGCGTCCGAACCTCAACGCGCTGCGTCCGATCCAGCCAACCGCCGAACAGCGCGCGCGTTCGCAGGCGTATTACGAGCTGATGCGCGAACGCGTGCGTGTGCTCACCAGCACGCGCCCGGCCGAGACACTCAGCTACTACGCCGACAATCTGCGCAACCACAAAGAATTCGACACGCCCGCGAATCGCTACGGCCATGCGCTAGCGCTGATCCAGAGCGGTAAAGCCAAGCAGGCGATCGAGCCGTTGCAGAAGCTTGCCGTGGCGGATCCGGAAAACCTCGTTTTCCAAATTGCGCTCGGCAACGCCGAACTGCATTCCGGTGCACGCGATGCCGCCCTGCAGCGTTATGCACGCATCGAGAAATCGTTCCCGAACAACCGCGCCCTCGCCCTCGCGCACGCCGACGCGCTGCTGCAGTCCGGCGACAAGGCCGCGGGCAAGCAGGCGCAGGAACTGCTGCGTCCGCAACTGGCCAAGGATGACGAGGACCCGAACCTGCAAACCACCTTCGGTCGCGCCTGCGAGCTCGCCGGCGACTCCGTGCGTGCGGGCGAAGCCTACGCCACCGCCGCTTATCTCAACGGTCGCGCCGAGGATGCGTTGAACCAGCTGAAAGATCTCTCCAAGCGCGGCGATCTCGACTACTACCAGCGCACGCGCATCGAGGCGCTAATCACGGCGATGACGCCGCTCGTGCTCGATCTGCGCCGGCACAAGATCCGCCCCGAAGACCAGGGCAAGCTGGCCGCGGCGAACTGCATGAAACCCGCCTCGGGCCTGAGCTTCAGCGTGCACTCCGACAATTCGTCGACGCAGGACAAGGCTTTCGCGCGCAGCGACGAACCTACAACCAACCGCTTCGCCGATCCGCGATTCGCCTCGCCGTTCGCCGATTCGCGTGCCTCCAAGCTCAACGAGTCATCGCAAAATACCGATTCCAAGGCGAATTGTGGCGCGCCGTCATTCAACCGTAACAATTGACCGCTGAAATACCGCAATCTGTCATAAAGCGTCCGCCGGGCGCTGGCGCTGCTACGGGTTGACCACGTGCAAAAAAATATTCTGATCGTCGAAGACGAGCCTGCCATCCGCGACATGGTTGCGTTCGCCTTGCGCAAGGCCGGCATGGAGCCCAGCCATGCCGCGGATGCGCGCGCGGCACAAACGATGATCGTCGAGCGCGTGCCCGACCTGATCCTGCTCGACTGGATGCTGCCGGGCATGAGCGGCCTCGACCTTGCGCGCCGTTTGCGCAAAGAAGAACTGACGCGCGATGTGCCGATCATCATGCTCACCGCGCGCGGCGAGGAAACCGACCGCGTCGGCGGCCTCGAAGCCGGCGTCGATGACTACGTGGTCAAGCCGTTTTCGCCGCGCGAGCTGATCGCGCGCATCAACGCCGTCATGCGCCGCACGCACGGTGTCGATACCGACGGCGTGATCGAAGTCGGCGCGCTCAAGATCGACAGCGCTGCGCACCGCGTCTACGCGGGCGAGGAAAGCGTCGCGATCGGCCCGACCGAATATCGCCTGCTGCACTTCTTCATGACCCACCCCGAACGCGTCTATTCGCGCAGCCAACTGCTCGATTACGTCTGGGGCGGCAGTGTCTACGTGGAAGAGCGCACCGTCGACGTGCATATCCGCCGCTTGCGCAAGACGCTGGAGCCGTTCCGCTGCGACGAACTCGTGCAGACCGTGCGCGGCGCCGGCTACCGATTCTCGACCACGCCGGTGGCGTAACAGGCGTGAACAAGCAATCCCACCGCGCTTTACCCAGAAGTGCGGCCAGGGATGGCCGCCTTTGGATCTTCGCCCTCACGGATGATCTCGCCGGTGCGAGTATAATTGTGCGCATCGGTTCCCGGGAAAATCCCGACAATGCAGCTGCAATTCCTGCAAAGCCATGCGTGGCAAGTCTCGCTAGGACGCTTCGTCGTCGTGCTGACGGTGGCACTCGCGCTCGGCGCGTGGTTCGGCGTCACCGAGCACGCGGTGCTTGCGGTGCTGCTCGGCTACTCGCTGTGGTCGCTCGTCAGTCTCTATCAACTCCAATCCTGGCTGCGTTCGCGCCGGCGCCTGCCGCCGCCGGAAGACCGCGGCGTATGGTCGGACATCACCGCCTATATGCATACCAAGCTGCACGCTGAGCGCTCGCGCAAGCGACGCCTGATCAATCTCCTGCGCGCGTTCCGCGAAGGCGCGGCCGCACTGCCCGACGGCGTCGTCGTGCTCGACCGCGGCCGCAGTGTCATCTGGTTCAACGAGGCCGCGGAACGTCTGCTCGGCATGACATCGCCGCGCGACCGCGGCGCGCATATCGACGATTTCCTGCCCGTGCAGGCCAAGGCCTGGTTCGACGAAGACCCGACGCGCGAACCGTTGCGCGACGCCGCTTCGAACGTCAACGACGCGGTGCGCCTGTCGTTCCGCCTCATTCCGTATTCCTACGACCACAGCCTGCTCGTCGTGCGCGACATGACCCCGCTTGCGCGGTTGGAACAGGTTCGTCGCGATTTCGTCGCCAACGTGTCACACGAACTGCGTACACCGTTGACCGTGCTGCACGGATATCTCGAGATGCTCGAACCCGAAGTCATGCCACAACTTGCTCCGGTGCTCGCCGATTTGCGCGGGCAGTCGCGGCGCATGACGCAGATCGTCGAAGACCTGCTCACCCTGTCGCGCCTCGAAGCGCAGCAGCAGATCAACGACAACGAGCGCGTGTCGATGCGCGCGCTGCTGTCGACGCTCAAGCGCGAGGCCGAAGGCCTTTCGCAAGGCCGCCATCGCGTCGACATCGTGCTCGGCTGCGAATCGGATCTGCGCGGCTCGACCGACTACCTGCACAGCGCGTTCTCCAACCTTGTCACCAACGCTGTGCGCTACACGCCCGAGGGCGGACGCATCGAGATCTCCTGGCAGGCGACCGCCAATGGCGGCGCGCGCTTCGCCGTGGCCGATACGGGCTACGGTATTCCGGCCGAGCATCTGCCGCGCATCACCGAACGTTTCTACCGCGTGTCGACGAGCCGCTCGCGCGAATCGGGCGGCACGGGCCTCGGTCTGTCGATCGTCAAGCACGTGCTGCAATTGCATCAGGCGCGGCTTGAGATCGAGAGCGAGCTCGGTGTCGGCAGCACGTTCTCCTGCGTTTTCTCGCGCGAGCGCCTGCTAGCATTCGAGCCCTTGTCCGAGGAAGTGCAATGAGCGCCGAAGAATCCACCGTCTCCGCCAAGACCGCACCGCGTGCCAACGGCAAGACCCACGCCGTCGCCGCCGCGGTGGACGCGGCAGCGAAGTCCGTAGACGCGCCTGTTGAAGCCATCAACCTGCGCGACCCGTCGCTCTATCTCAATCGCGAACTCGCCCAGCTCGAGTTCAATTTCCGCGTGCTCGCGCAGGCGCAGGATGCGTCTGTGCCGCTGCTCGAGCGCATGCGTTTCCTGTGCATCTCCAACTCCAACCTCGACGAATTCTTCGAAGTCCAGGTCGCGATCCTGCGCCATCACGTCGCGTTCGGCGACGCCAAGGCCGGCCCCGACGGCACCTCGCCCGCCGAGCTGCTCGCGCGTATCCGCACGCGCGTGCTCGATCTGGTCAACGCCCAGTACACGTTCTGGAACGAGACGCTGCTGCCCGAGCTCGACCGCGAAGGCATCCGCTTCATCGCGCGCGACAAATGGACGTCCAAACAGACGCGCTGGTTGCAGGGCTACTTCCAGAACGAAGTGCTGCCGGTACTCTCGCCGCTCGGCCTCGATCCGGCGCATCCGTTCCCGCGCATCCTCAACAAGAGCCTCAACTTCGCGGTCTCGCTCGAAGGCAAGGACGCGTTCGGCCGCGAGGGCCACATGGCGTTGCTGCGTGCGCCGCGCTCGCTGCCGCGTATCGTGCGCCTGCCCGAGGAAGTGTCGGACAAACCGTACGATTTCGTGTTCCTGTCGAGCATCCTGCACCAGTTCGTCGACGAACTGTTTCCGGGGATGCGCGTCACTGGCGCATACCAGTTCCGCGTCACGCGCAACAGCGAACTGTTCGTCGACGAGGACGATGTCGAAAACCTTGCCCTCGCCCTGCGCGACGAGCTGCGCGGCCGCGGTTTCGCGCGCGCCGTGCGCCTGGAGATCGCCGACACCTGCCCGAAGCCGGTGTCCGACTATCTGATGCACAACTTCGAGCTCGGCGAATCGGACGTGTACCGCCTGCCCGGACCGGTCAACGTGCATCGCATCAACGCGATCTACGATCAGGTCGAGCGGCCGGATCTCAAGTTCCCAAAATTCACCCCGCGCCTGATCGCGCCGATCATCGCCGAACGCAGCCTGTTCGACGCGGTCGCCGAACGCGACATCCTGCTGCATCATCCGTTCGAATCGTTCGGCGCGGTCACCGAGCTGGTCAAGGAAGCGGCGGGCGATCCCGCGGTGCTAGCGATCAAGCAGACCCTGTATCGCGCGGGCAACGATTCACCGCTGGTCAATTCGCTGATCGACGCGGCGCGCGCGGGCAAGGACGTCACCGTCGTCGTCGAACTGCGTGCGCGTTTCGACGAGGAAGCGAACATCTCGCTCGCCAACCGCTTGCAGGAAGCCGGCGTGCAAGTCGTCTACGGCGTGGTCGGCTACAAGACGCACGCGAAAGTGCTGCTGATCGTGCGCCGCGAAAAGACCGGGCTGCGCCGCTACGTGCATCTGTCGACCGGCAACTATCACACGGTCACCTCGCGCATCTACACCGACTTCGGCCTGATGACCGCCGACAAAGACATCGGCGAAGACACGCACAAGCTGTTCCAACAACTTTCCGGCCTGGGCCCGGTGATCAAGCTCAAACGCCTGCTGCAATCGCCGTTCACGCTGCACAAGGGCGTGATGGAGAGGATCGAGCGCGAGACCGAGCACGCCAAAGCCGGCAAGCCCGCGCGCATCATCGCCAAGATCAATGCGCTCAACGAACCGAGCGTGATCGAACTGCTGTACAAGGCCTCGATCGCCGGCGTGCAGATCGACCTCATCGTGCGCGGTGCGTGCACGCTCAAACCCGGTCTCCCGGGCATCTCGGAAAACATCCGCGTGCGCTCGATCGTCGGCCGTTTCCTCGAGCACAGCCGAGTCTACTGGTTCGCCAACGGTGGCAATCCGGAAATCTTCTGCTCGAGTGCCGATTGGATGGAACGCAATCTCCTGCGCCGCATTGAGACCGGCTTCCCCATCCTCGACGCGGACCTCGCCAAGCGCGTGTTCGACGAGGGCCTGGCCAACTATCTCGCCGACAATACCCAGGCCTGGGTGCTCAAGCCTGACGGCCATTACGAACGTGCCACGCCCGGCGCCGCCAAACCGCATTCGGCGCAACAGGTTTTGCTCACGCAGCTTTGCTAAGCCTCGCGGTTCAAATGACGGTTCGGTACGGCGGGGATCGGACCGCTGAGCTAATTCCTTGAGATTTTGCGAGCTGGTCAATCCGGCCAGGCTGGGGATTCGGACGATGATTCTGCACTGCGTCGCCGCAACGCAACCCAGGCAACAAGTGCGAGCAATCCGAGCAGCACCGCGCGCGCGTTCACGTCGAGCAACGGCGCGGGCACCAGTGCTCCATTTGAATCGACGCGTGCGTTGGCAAACCAGTTGACGAGATTGCCGCCGTCCACGGAGCTGTAGGTTGTCGCCGCACCTGGTGCGATCGTCGCGCCACTGGCTCTGTTATCGCGCGCATCGATGAACGCGATCGCCTGCGACGCTCCTGGAGTTACATTGATCAGTGCCTGCTGGCCGGCCACGGAGCTCACTACCTGCAATAGATGGCCGGCGGTGCCTTGCAAGCCCAACGCATGGGATACGCTCTGCGTCGCCGACGCCGCGAACACGAGCTGCTTGCCAGCCGCAGTGCGCACGAACAGATCGTAAAAAGCCGTCGCCCCGCTCACCGCGCTGATGCCATTGCCGCAGGCATCGACGATCCCGATGCGACTGGCTCCGGACAAGAACGTTCCGGCATTGTTGAAACTGCCGCCGAGGCTGAGCTGCGCCGACGCCGGCGTGAACGTGCCGCCGGTGATGCTGAGATTGGCAACTGCCGAAATCACCGCCGAGGTCGCGCTGGCCTGCCCCGCCACGACGAGATCGGAGCAGCCGAGATTCACCGCGGCATCGGCAAAGTTCACGACCGCGCCGCTACCGATCGTCAGAGCTGCGGATGCTGGCGGGACGACCAGCGCGGCGATTGCGAGCATACAGAACCGCAAGCATGCAGTTCTCATTTCAATGCCCCCATACCAGCATTCGTATACTTCCGTCCGCCGCATCGAAATTCTGCAGCGCCTTGCCGATCACCGCGAGCGGCGAGGCATCGCTCGATGCACGCATCGCATGGCCGGGAACGCTCGATGCGACCAACGCATCGCCGATGCGGATCGCACCGTTCGCGTTCGTCACCTTCACCGGCACGCGACCGGCAAGTGCCAGCGCGGGACCGGCGGCGTGGTCGGCACCGGTCGCGTCGTTCAACGTTACGCCGGGCCTGGTCGAAATCACGCCGGCGACCTTCGTGCTGTTCGCCTCGGACGACAAGCGAAAACGATCAGAGTCGCTCGGATCGATTTCGACGACATCCCCCGGTTGTGGAGTGATGCCCGTCGTCGTCACGAATTCGGCAACGTCGGCGCCGGAATTCTGCGTGCCGCCGTCGAAAAACCCCTTCCCGGCAGCATCGATGCGCGCGACCTTCGTTCCGCTTTTCTCAAAGACTGCGAGGTCACTGGCGCCATCCGTGGCCACCGTCAGCACGGTCAGACCACCTGGATCGGTAAAAATCTCCAGCAAAGCCGCTTTGTCGCTGAATCCTAGCGCGTGCAATGCGGTGCCGCCGCTGCCAATGCCGCTCTCGGCGAAGACGCCCGCGCCGCCGTTGTTCGTTTGACCGGAGACGCCGTTCCTGCCTTGACCATACACGCCGGCCCCATTGGCGTCGGTTCCGAAAACGCCCGCGCCTCCCGGGGTGCTGGCTGCGCCATAAACACCGAAGGTCGCGGAAGTGCCGCCGACCACCGTGCTTGCACCATATACGCCGACCGGAGTGGAGAAAAAGGTGGGCACGCCGTTGCTGATGCCCTCCAGCGCATGATTTGTGTTCGCGCTGTTGCTGATCTCAAAATGCCCGGCACTGCCGAGGTTGCTGGTGCCTTCAACCCCATAACCTTTGGCAGAGGAGGCGAACACACCGTCACCGGTTCCCTGCCCGGAAAAATAGCCGGCATTCGCGTTGCCGGCACTGGTCACCATCAATCCCACGGAGCCATTGCCGACGCTTTGCAGCGTGAGCGCGGGCTCAACGGACGCCGCATTTGTCGTTGAAAAGAAGGCCGCGCCTCCGATGCCACTGTTGGTGATCGAAAACAACATGCCGGGATCGAGTTGTGTGGCCGCATAAGGCAATGTAAATCCGCCGCCCGCAGGACCTTGTGGTCCCGCCGGTCCGGTGGGACCCGTTGCGCCGGCGGGGCCTGCCGGCCCCTGCGGCCCCACCGTACCACCGCTACCCGGCGCGCAAGGACCGATCAATCCACCGACCCCGGCGCAAACAGGCGTCGCTTGTTGCGGCCCCGTTGCCAGCACGGGAATCCACACCGTGCCGTCCTCGTTCACGCGCAAGCGGTCGGCCGCATTGGCCGAGTCCCTGACCACAAAGCCGCTTCCAGCCGCGGGCGCAACCGTCACATCGGCCGCGGGCAATGCGTTCGACAACAATGCCGCCATCGAGCCGGCCGTGATGGCCAACCCGGATAATTTGAACTCGCTGCGCATCCCCATTCTCCTGTCGTCGTGAACGTACAAACCGCCCTGGCGCGTATCGAATCCGCGGCAGGCCCGTCTCTACACACGCACAAACGCGGCGCAGGTGACACGGCGCCGTCAACGCCATCTTCCCGGCGCGGGATATCGGCTACACTGCGGCCCAATCGCAGCGTGGGGACAGCCTAAGGTGAGCGTTGCCGACGTCACGGAATTGGTTCACGCCGCTGGCGCGGGCGATGCGGACGCGTTGCAGCAGCTGTTCGCCGCGCTGTACGACGAATTGAAACGCCTTGCCCGCAGCCAACTTGCGCATTCAGCGAACCCGACCATCAACACCACGGGTCTGGTGCACGAGACTTATCTCAAGCTGATCAATCCCGGCGCACTCAAGCTGCACGACCGCAGCCATTTCTTCGCCACGGCGGCCAAGGCGATGCGTCAGATCGTGATCGACCACGCGCGCCGTCGGCACGCGGAGAAACGCGGCGGCGCCGGCGTACAGATCACCACCTTGACCGACTCCGACGCGGACGCCGGCTCGCTCGATCCGGAAAGCCTGATCCACCTCGACGCCGCGCTGAATCAATTGCACGAGATGGAGCCGGAGCTGGCCGAACTTGTCGAGTTGCGCTTCTTCGCCGGCCTCTCCGTCGAGCAGGTGGCCGAGCTGCGCGAAGTTTCCACGCGTACTGTGATCCGCGACTGGCGCCGCGCGCGCGCCTATCTGTTCGACACGATGCACGCGCCGCCGCCGTAGCGGCCGATTGCAAGACAGGCGGCGCGTGTCGCCCGCTTGTCTTCTCCCCATAGCGTTTTCCGTGTGTGTCGGCGAAGGGAAACTATCGCCGCCGGCGAGTACGGCATGCCGATGTGTTTTCCGCCCCCTGGAGGAAGACCATGAACGCCTATCGCCAACCCCGAGCATTTGCTCGCTGCCTCGCCCGAGCCATGCTTGCGCTCGCCACCTGCTGCACATATGGCCTGGGCGCAAATGCTGCCGTTGCTGCTTCAACCCCTCAGGCTGCTGCGTTCGCATTGCAGCTGAGTTCGTCGAAAAACCCGGCATCGATCGACGACAACATCTACATCATCGCCAAGCTCGGCGGCCCCGCGTCGGGCGGCACGGGCACCATCGACTTCTATCTCAACGGCACGATCTTCTGCCGCGGCAGCACGGTCGCACGCGATACCGCCAATTGCGGATATCGCGACGCCTCGCCGCACACCGATACATGGACGGCCCGATACAACGGCGATGGCACTCACGCCGCGGCAACTGCCGCCGCATTTACCGAAACGGTAGACAAAGGCACACCGGCGGTGAATTTGCAGTCGAACAAACCCTCGGTTGTCGTGAACAATGCGATAACGCTCACCGCGAAAATCCTCATCAATCCCATCAGCCTCACGCAGACAGCCACGGGAAAAGTTACGTTCTACGTCCGCAGTTCCTCGGGCAGCGCCTTCGCTGCTGTCTGTTCCGGCGTCACCCTGGTGGGCAATAGCGCCGCGTGCGGGTTCACGCCGAAGATAACGGGAAATATCTCGCTGTTCGCAAGCTATACGGGTGATGCCAACTTTAACCCGGCCTCCTCCGGCGACTTCGTGCAGACGTCCACACTGCCGCCGTCGACCACCACGTTGAGTTCCTCACTCAATCCCTCCAACGCCGGCCAGGAAGTCACCTTCACCGCGAAGATCAATCCCGGTGACGGCAATTACGAGGTGAAGATGCAATTCGTCGACGGTCTGGACACTTCCAGTAGTCAAACCGTCCTGGGCACCGGCACCGTGGTCAATGGCGTTGCGACGTTCAAGACATCTGCACTGGCGGCGGGCTCCCACTCGATCCATGCGGTCTATCCCGGAAGCCCGCAGCTCGCCGGTTCCATATCGAACACCCTGACGCAGACGGTCAAAACGGTCACCTATCTGGTCACCCCGAGCGCCGGCCCCAACGGCAGCATCACTCCGAGTACACCGCAGACGATCAACGCAGGCGCGGCGACGAGCTTCACCGTCGCTCCGGCGAGCGGCTACGAAGCCACGGTTGGCGGCACATGCGGCGGCACGCTCAACGGCAATACCTATACCACCGCGCCGGTCAACGCCAATTGCAGCGTCGTGGCGAGCTTCAAGGCAAGGGCGGCAACGAGCGTCAAACTCAACCAGTTCGGCCTCACCGGTGCCTGGTACAACCCGGCGACCAGCGGCCAAGGCCTGGTCCTCACCGTCATGCCCGATCTCGTCGCGCCGGGCCACGGCATCGTTTTCGCCGGCTGGTTCACCTTCGATGTCGCTCCATCCGGCGGCGCGGAGAAGCAGCGCTGGTACGTTCTGCAAGGCGACGTCGACAACACACACACGTCCGTGACGATGCCCATCTTCAGCAACGGCGGCGGCAATTTCGACATGCCGCCCAAGACCGATCCGGTCCATGCGGGCGATGCAACCCTGACTTTCAGCGACTGCGCACACGGCACGCTCGACTACCACTTCATCGACGGCAGCGGTCGCAACGGATCGATTCCACTCACCCGCCTCGATGCCAACCTTACCTGCGCGCCGGGCGGTGACAACGGCCACTCTGCGCCGGGCTACCTGTTGTCGGGGGCGTGGTACGAACCGGCGGTCAGCGGGCAGGGCCTCGTCCTCGTCGCCAATCCGGAGCAACACCTGCTGTTCGCCGCCTGGTACACCTTCGCTCCCAATGCGCTGGCCAATGGCGTGGCCGGCCAGCGCTGGTACGTTTTCCAGAGCAACAACTACGTACCGGGCGCCGCGCCGATCGAGAACATGCCGGTCCTCACCGGACTGGGCGGCGTATTCGACGATCCGCATCCACGCACCACTCCGCAACTCGGCAATGCCACGCTGACCTTTACCGGATGCGCCGCGGCGACGCTGCAATTCCACTTCGATTCCGGCAGCAGTGCCGGTTTATCCGACACCATTCCGCTGCAACGCTTGGGCGCCATGCCGGCCAATTGCGGCTTGTAAGACATACGCAACGCAACGCGCAGAATCCAAAAGCCGCGACGATTCGCTTCACCGTCGCGGCTTTTGGGTAGTAATCTGCGCGGGAATCGCCACGCGCGGGACGGGCACCAAGCGCGGCGAAAAATGCGCCGGCGCGAAGCGCTTCGACTCCGCTCACCGTATGGGTTGCGTCCGATGTGAACTCCGGCCATTACACAGGCTCTTCATCATGATTGCCCGAGCATGAATCCCGCACGCTGGTCACGCCTGTCCGCGCTGTTCGACGCCGCGCTCGACTTGCCCACGGACGCACGCGCGGACTACATCGCGCACAACTGCGCGGACGACGCCGATCTCGCCACGCGTCTGCGTCATATGCTGGACGCCGATGCGCAGGCTGCTTCGGAGGAATTTCTCGACCCGCCCGCGGGCCCCTCCGGCGCGCTGCTGGACATCGGGACCGACAACGACACGCCTGGCTTGCTCCATTTCGGCGCATATCGGTTGATCCGGCCGATCGGCGCGGGCGGCATGGGCGAGGTGCATTTGGCCGGACGCAGCGACGGGCAGTTCGAGCAGCGCGTCGCCCTAAAGCTGCTGCCGCAGCCGACGCCCGGATTGATGCGGCGTTTCCGCCAGGAACGGCAGATCCTCGCCCATCTGGAACATCCGAACATCGCGCGTCTACTCGACGGCGGTGTCGGCGAAAACGGCGTGCCGTATTTCGCCATGGAATTCGTCGACGGCACGCCGATCACCGCGTACGTCGCGGCCAACCGGCTCGATGCCAGTGCCACGCTGAAACTGTTCCTGAGCGTCTGCGACGCCGTGCAGTACGCTCATCGCAACCTTGTCGTGCATCGCGACATCAAGCCGTCGAACATCCTCGTCGGCGCCGACGGCGCGCCGAAGCTGCTCGATTTCGGCATCGCCAAATTGTTGCAGACGACCGACGCGGCCGACGGCACGCAGACCGCCGCGCGGGCATTCACGCCCGATTACGCCGCGCCAGAACAGATCCGCGGTGACCCGGTCACCACGGCAACGGATGTCTACGCTCTCGGCGTCGTGTTGTACGAGCTGCTGGCGGGCACGCGGCCGTACAAGCTCAAGCGCAGCGAATCGCCGGAGCAGGCGATTCTCACCGTCGAACCTGCTGCGCCGAGCAGCGTTGCCGCACGCAACGGCAACAGCAGTAAGGCGCTGCGCGGCGACGTCGACCGCATCGTCCTGACCGCGCTGGCCAAAGAGCCTGAGCGCCGCTATGCCTCGGTCGAAGCGCTGGCCGCGGACATCCGCCGCCACCTCGACGGCCACCCGGTCGCCGCGCGCGGCGATGCTGCAATGTATAGGATGCGCAAATTTATACGCCGAAACAGAGTCATGGCTGCGGCCGCCGCGATCGTCGTGGCAGTCCTCGTCGCGGCAACCGGCATCAGTCTGTATGCGGCGCACGTGGCGCGCAGCGAGGCCCAGCTGGCCGAGCAGAAATCGCGTACGACCGAAGCGGTCAAGGACTATCTGCTGTCGGTATTCGCCAGCGCCAACCCGTACAAGACCGACGGCAGGACCGTCACCGCGCGCGACTTGCTCGAGGGCGGCCTCGAGCAGGTGGACAAGAAGCTCAATGGTCAGCCGCAGGTGCAGGCGGAAATCTACGCCGGCTTCGTCGAGACGTTCCTGCAGCTCGGCCAAGTCGACCTCGGCCAGCGCGCCGCGCGGCAGGCGATCTCGGCGTATCGGCAATTCCTGCCCGCCGACGCGATCGAAGTACTGCGCATGGAAACCAACTTGGCCCAGGCTGATTTTTCGCAGACCCGCTTCGACGGGCTTGTGCCGCGGTTCCACGATCTGCTGGCGCGCATCGGCACGCGCGGCGGCGACTACGCCGCACTGCGCGGCGACGTGCTTATTCTGCTGTCGATGACGCAGTACCGCATGGGAAAATTCGCCGAGGCGATAGCGACCGGCGAATCCGCCATGGCCCAAGTCGGTAGCGCGCAAGGCGAGAAGAGCTACGACATCAGCATCGTCATGTACAGCATCGCGCTGATGCGCATCTCGCAAGGGCGCTTTGCCGATGCCGCCGCGCTGATTGACCGGTTCACGACGCTGGATCGGTCTCTGGTCGGACCGCAGCACCCCGGCTTGGTGACGGACGTGACCGTGATCGGCAGACTGATGCATTACTCCGGCCGCCTGCGCGAGGCACACGAGCTGCTCACCGCCGCGGTCAGCATGCGTCAACGTCAGTTCTCGCTGGCGCATCCGCTGACGATCCGCACGCGCGACTTTCTCGCCAGCGTGGACTGCGATCGCGGCGACGGGCCGGCCAGTGAGTCGGCGTTCGCCGAGATCATCGCACAGACCATCGCGGCGGCGAATTTCGCCGTCACCGATCTGGCCGACTCGTATATCCATCACGCGCAATGTCTGATCCGGCTCGATCGGCTCGCCGAGGCGCGGCGCGCACTGGAAGCCGCCCGCGTACAAGTCGGCCTCGTCGCGAGTGAAGATACACCGATGCCCCTCGCCATCGCCGCCATGCTCGCCGATATCGATCGCCGTGAAGGCCGCGCGAGCGAAGCGCTGATCCGGCTGGCTCCGATTATCGAACAGCAACGCCGACGCGACGATCGTGACCTGCCCGCAAGCCTGCTCGCCAGCGCGCGCGCGCATCTCGCGCTCGGCCAACCCGCCGCCGCCGAGCTCGCCGAAGCGAACAGCGTGCTGACCCGACAAGGCCGGGCAGCGAGTACGCAGGCCGGCGATGTCGAATTGGAACTGGCTGCGCTGCTGCCGTCGACCGCCTCGTCGCGAGCAGATCATCTCGGCAAGGCGGCCGCCATCGGCTGCGTCAATTTCGGCTGCGACGATGCACGTGTCATCGAGCGAATTCGCGCCACCGCCGCTGCGGGGCCCACGCCGGCGACGCAGGACACGATCGACGCTACCGCCGCGCGGATCGCCAAGACCGCCGCAACGCTCGGCAAGCCGTTCGAGACCGAGTACGCCATAGCGGCGGATATCCTCGCCAAAGCGAACGCCGTCGGCGACGCCGCCGCGCGTTGATGCGCGGGCGTACGCTCGGCTATGCTTGGCCCCGATTCACGGAGATGGCATACCTCCTGCGTCGGGTTGCAGAACCCGCTGCGAACCGCCCGCAAGGCTGATGATGCCTGACGCACCCGCATGCCGGGCGTCGGGCATTGTCTGCACTGAGGGCAATACCGACGGCTGGTGTCCGGCTTATCCACCGTCTTTCGGAATCGCTATGAACTGGCTTTCCTTGCTCGCGGTCCTCACTGGCGGCGCCATCGGCAGCGCACTGCGCTGGGCCGTCGGCCTCGCGCTCAATCCGCTGCTGCCTTCGCTGCCGCTCGGCACTCTGACCGTCAATCTGGTCGGCGGCTTCATCATCGGCAGCGCGATCGGCATCTTCGATCAGTTCCAAACCCTGCCGCCGGAATTGCGCCTGTTCGTTATTACCGGTTTCTGCGGCGGCCTGACGACGTTCTCCACGTTCTCCGCCGAAACCATAACCCTGCTTCTGCGGCAGCAGTACGCATGGACATTGGCGATCGTCGGCACGCACGTCATCGGCTCGCTACTTGCCACGCTGGCCGGCATTGGCGCGATGCGCGCGCTGGTCAAGGTCTGAAGGAGGGGCTCATGCGCGGAAATCACCTGCGTTTCTACACTTACGAGAACCGCCGTCACGACGGCACACTGCTGTACGAATGGCTGCTCGCGCGCGCGCGCGAACTCGGCATCCATGGCGGCTCCGCATTTCGCGCGATCGCCGGCTATGGCCGACATGGCCGCCTGCATGAACAGCAATTCTTCGAGCTGGCTGGCGAAGTGCCGATCCTGATCGAATTTCTGCTCAGCGACGAAGAAGTCGAAAAACTCTTCGCAGCATTACATGAAGAGAACATCGACCTGTTCTACGCCCGCCTCGGCGCAGACTACGGCACGACCGAAGCGCAGGCGACTTGATAACGCAATTTCCGCGCGGCATATTCAGTTCGGTCATCTCTCCGGTCTTCGCATGGTCAGCCCAACCGCACGTAGCCGTATAGAATCCTTGCTCGCACTCGCCGATTCGCGTATCGACGGCGACGCGCCGACGGATATCCAGGTCCATGATCCGCATCTGTACGATCGCGTGATCGCGCACGGCTCGCTCGGCCTCGGCGAGGCCTACATGGATGGCTGGTGGGACGCAGCCGATCTGGACGGATTCTTCCACCGTCTGCTCAACGCGCACATCGATGAACGCGTCGGCGGCATCGACGATGCCGCGCTGTTCCTGCGTTCCAAGCTGGTCAACATGCAGCGCGGCAAACGCGCGTACAAGGTCGGCACGCAGCACTACGATCTCGGCAACGATTTATTCCGCGCCATGCTCGGCAAGCGGCTCGTCTACAGCTGCGGATACTGGGCCCGTGCAACGAACCTCGACGACGCGCAGGAAGCCAAGCTCGATCTGATCTGCCGCAAGCTCGGCTTGAGGCCGGGCATGCGCGTACTCGACATCGGCTGCGGCTGGGGCGAGGCGCTCAAGTACGCAGCGCAGAGGTACGGCGTCAGCGGGGTTGGCGTCACCGTATCGGAAGAGCAGGCGCAATTCGCCCGCGAACTGTGCGAGGGTCTGCCGATCGAGATCCGCGTGCAGGACTACCGCGAGGTCGACGAGAAGTTCGACCGCATCTGGTCGATCGGCATGTTCGAACATGTCGGCGTGAAGAACTACCGCGCCTATTTCGACATCGTGCGCCGCTGCCTGCCGGACGACGGTTTGACCCTGCTGCATACAATCGGTGGCAACGAGTCGACCAACCATACCGACCCGTGGATCGCCAAGTACATTTTTCCCAATTCGATGATTCCTTCTGCGGCCCAGATCGCGAAGGCCAGCGAAGGCGACTTCGTCATCGAGGATTGGCACAATTTCGGCACCGACTACGACCGCACCTTGCTCGCCTGGCGCACGAATTTCGACGCCGCCTGGCCCGAACTCGAAGAAAAGTACGGCGAGCGTTTCCGCCGTATGTGGCATTTCTACCTCGCCGCATCGGCGGCGAATTTCCGCGCCCGCCGCCTGCAGCTCTGGCAGATCGTGCTGTCGCCGCGCGGCATTCCCGGCGGCTATATCGCGCCGCGCTGAGGCGCAAAGCCGCCCCGTTACCCTGTCTTCGCGGAACCTGCGCAACGCGATCCGGTTTGCGGCACAATGTATGGTTATCGATTCCGTTTTTACGCACTGAATGAATCTGCAAGCCAACTACGAACAACTGCCGCTCAAGGAATTCGCAGAGCGCTCCTATCTCGACTATTCGATGTACGTGGTGCTCGACCGCGCCCTGCCGTTTATCGGCGACGGGTTGAAGCCGGTGCAGCGGCGCATCGTCTTCGCGATGAGCGAGCTCGGGCTCGACGCCACGGCGAAGCCGAAGAAGTCCGCGCGCACGGTCGGCGACGTCATCGGCAAGTTCCATCCGCACGGCGATTCCGCCTGCTATGAGGCGATGGTGCTGATGGCGCAGCCGTTCTCGTACCGCTATCCGCTGATCGATGGTCAGGGCAACTTCGGCTCGCCCGACGATCCGAAGTCGTTCGCGGCCATGCGCTACACCGAAGCGAAGCTCACGCCAATCGCCGACCTGCTGCTCGACGAAATCGGCCAGGGCACCGTCGACTTCACACCGAATTTCGACGGCACATTGAAAGAGCCGTCTTGGCTCCCGGCGCGCGTGCCGCACGTGCTGCTCAACGGCTCGACCGGCATTGCAGTCGGCATGGCGACCGACATTCCGCCGCACAACCTGCGCGAGGTCGTCGAAGCGGCGATCCTATTGATTGACGAACCGGACGCATCGATCGCCAATCTGTGCCAGAAGATTAAGGGACCGGATTTTCCGACCCCGGCGGAAATCATCACGCCGAAGAGCGAACTCAAGGCGATGTACACCAGCGGCAACGGCTCGGTGCGCGCGCGGGCACGTTATGTGATCGAAGACGGCAACGTCGTCGTCAACGCGCTGCCGTACCAAGTTTCCGGCGCGAAGATCATCGCCCAGATCGCCGAGCAGATGCGCGCGAAGAAGCTGCCGATGATCGAGGACCTGCGCGACGAGTCGGATCACGAGAACGCGGTGCGTCTCGTCCTCATCCCGCGCTCGAACCGCATCGATCTCGACGAGATGATGCAGCACCTGTTCGCGACGACGGATCTCGAAAAGAGTTACCGCATCAATCTCAATATGATCGGCCTCGACGGCAAGCCGCAGGTGAAGAATCTCAAGCAGATCCTTACCGAGTGGTTGCGCTTCCGCGAGCAGACGGTGACGCGGCGCCTGCAGCATCGCCTCGACAAGGTCGAGCGCCGCCTGCACCTGCTCGAAGGCCTGCGTATCGCCTTCCTCAACCTCGACGAAGTGATCCGCATCGTGCGCACCGAGGAAGAGCCGAAGCCGAAGCTGATCGCGCGCTTCAAGCTCAGCGAGGAACAGGCCGACTACATCCTCGAAACCCGGCTGCGCCAGCTCGCGCGCCTGGAGGAAATGAAGCTCAACGCCGAACGCGACGCACTCGAAGAGGAACGCGCGCGTATCGCCGTCACGCTGAAGTCGCCGGCCAAGCTGAAGACGCTGATCAAGGATGAGCTGCGCGCCGACGCCGAGAAATATGGCGACAAGCGCCGTTCGCCGATCGTCGAACGCGAAGCCGCGCAGGCGCTCGACGAGTCCGCACTTGTCGCGAGCGAGCCGGTCACCGTGATCCTGTCCGCGAAGGGCTGGGTGCGCTCGGCGAAAGGCCACGACATCGACGCGCCGGCGCTGAGTTATCGCGAGGGCGACGGCTTCCATCAAGCGGCGAAAGGCAAGACCACACAGCAGGTCGCATTCATCGATTCGAACGGTCGAAGCTATTCAACGCCGGCGCATACGCTGCCCTCCGCGCGCGGCAACGGCGAACCGTTGACCGGCCGCTTCACGCCGACCGCCGGCGCGCGTTTCGATGCGATCGCGATTGCCGACGCGCCCGCGCGACTCGTACTCGCCTCCGATTTCGGCTACGGCTTCGTCACCAAGTTCGAGGCGCTGCTCGCGAACAAGAAGGCCGGCAAGCAGATCATCAATCTCGATGACGAAGCGCATGTTCTCGCGCCGGCCTACGTCAACGACCCCGCGCGCGACCGCATCGCGGTAGCGACGAATCTCGGCCATTTCCTCATGTTCTCGGTCGCCGAACTACCCGAACTCGACAACGGCGGCAAGGGCAACAAGCTGATCGAGATTCCGAAGGCCAAACTCACCGAGGGCGAGCGCGTCGCCGGCATCGCCGTCGTCAGCGAAGGTTCGGGCGAGGTGACCGTCTACGCGGGTCAGCGCAAGCTGATCCTCAAGTGGGCCGACCTGGTCGAATACAACGGCAACCGCGCACAGCGCGGCGGCAGCCTGCCGCGGGGCTTTCAACGCGTCGAGCGCATCGAAACGACCGGCTGATCGCCGGTCACGGCTTACTACTCACTACTCCCTCTCCCCCATCGCAAGCGATGGGGGAGAGGGAACATTTTAGGACTCGCGCAACGCTGTGGTCACCGGCAAACGCGCCGCACGCAGCGCGGGATACAGTCCGCCGATAAAGCCGATCGCCAGCGCCCACTTGATGCCCGTCCACAACACGGACGGCGCGACTTTGAACTCGAACATGAGCTGGCCGGTCGTTCCCGCCGTCATCGTCGACGCCGTGTAGCCGTTGAACACAAGCCACGCGATCAGGCCACCAAGCGCACCGCCGATCAACGCGAGCAGCATCGTCTCGAGCATGATCGCAACGACGACGGGCACGCCGCGAAAGCCGATCGCGCGCAGCGTCGCGATCTCCCGCGCGCGCGTCGCGACGGCGGCGAACATCGTGTTGAGCGCGCCGAATACCGCGCCGATCGCCATGATCGCGCCGACGACGATGCCGATCACCGTGATCATCTTGGTGGTGCCTTCGCTCTGCTTGCCGAAATAGTTCGCGGTCGTGTCGACATCGACCTGCAAACGTGGATCGGAAGTGAGCGCGACCTTGAACGGCTCGAACGCGTCCGCGCTGGTCAGGCGCACGAACACCGAACTGCGGCTGTTGCTGCCGTTCGGACGATAGGTCGAGCCGACTACGTCGGCGTCGCCCCACAACTCCGATTCCATCGCATCGTTCGATTCGAAGATGCCGACAACCTTCCAGGTCTGGTTGCCGAGCTTGATCTCACGATCGACATCGATGCCTTCGTATTGCCGCTGCGCGCCCTTGCCGACGACGAGTTCGCGCAGGCCCGGCGTGAACTTGCGCCCGGCGATGATCTTCGCGTTCGTACGCAGCTTCCAGGCCATGTCGCCGATGCCGCGCACGGTGACGCTGCCGACGTCCTGCTCGGGATCGCCGCCCTTGATCGGCAGGTTCGCCGCGACGACGAGCTCGGGCGAGGAGATCGGCTTGCCGGCCTCGTCCTTGGCGATGCCCGCCGCCTGCTCGATCACGACGGCCGCATCGTGCCCGAGCACCGAGGACACCTCGGACGCCGACGCGCCGCGCATTACGATCGCCGTGTCGTTGCCGCCGCTGCGGCGCAAGGTTTCGCTGTAGCCGTTCGCCATCGCCAGCATCGCGACGAGCACACCGACGACGCCGGCGATGCCAATCACAATGACTGCCGACGAACCCAGACGCTGGCCCAGCGTGCTCACGCCGATGCCGGTGACCTGTGCCGCCTGCTGGCCGCGGCGCGTGAACAGCATCCATGCGCCGAGCAGTACAAGGAGCACGATGAGCCCTTGCCAGGGCAGGCTCAGGAACACAAACACACCGACGATAACGACGATAAGGGTCAGAAGTCCGATCAGAAATTTCATGGCTTTACTCCGTTAGCGGCCCGCGAGCGCGTCGACGATGTTGAGGCGCATCGCACGCAGCGCCGGCAGTGCGCCGATGACGATACCGATGGCGAGCGCAAGCACCACGCCCAGCACCCAGCTTTTCCAGCCCACCGCCGCCGTCGTGATCATGCCACCGCTCATCGCCGGCAGCCCGGCGCTGATCACCGCGACGAGGCCGATGCCGATGACGCCGCCGAGCAGGAGCAGCAACACCGATTCGGCGAGCACCATGCCGAGCACGCTGCCGTTCGAGAAGCCGATCGTCTTCAGCACGGCCAACTCCGAAGTGCGCTCGCGCACCGCCTGCATCATCGTGTTGCCGGTCAGCAGAATCAGGGTGAAGAACACCGCACCCATGATCGAGGTGACGATCAGGCCGATGTTAGCGAGCTGCTTGATCCAGTTGCGCGTCGCCGCCTGCTCGGTCTGTGTCTTCGTTTCATGGTCGGAATTGGCTGAGAGCGCGTCGATCGCCTTGGCCACGCGATCAGCGTCGTTGACGTCCTTGACCCGGCTGATGTACCAGCCGACGTTGCCGCGGTTGTACGGCGTGGTCTCATCGAAGTTCTTCCAGTGCAGGATGATCATCTGGCTCTGGAAGGCCTTGTCATCCTTCGCCTTCATCACGCCGCGCAGGTTGAAGCTCCAATTCTTCGAGCCTTCCTTGTTCGGAAAGATCTGCGACTGCAGCGGAATCTTGTCGCCGATCTTCCAGCCGTACTTCTTCACCAGCACTTCGCCGGCGAGAACACCGTTGAGGTCATCGTTGTAGGCCTTCATCTCCGCCGGATCGGTACTGACCTCGGGATAAATGTCGAGATAGTTGTCGCTGACCGCGAAGGTGAATATCTGGTTGTGCGGGTCCTGATAAGCACCACCGAACCAGTTTGCGTGGGCGACCTCCTTGACCCCGTCGATCGCGGCGATGCGCGCTAGCAGCGACTGCGGTAAAGGCTGAATGAAGGACAGCTTGGCACCGGTCTGCAGGCGCTCGGCACCGTTCGCCGACTGCCCCGCCTCGGCGAACGACACGCGCACCGCGTCGAGCAGGCCGAACAGCAGGAACGCGGCGATGATCGACACGAGTGTGAGAATCGTGCGCGTCTTGCGGCGGAACAGCGCCGCCCAAATAAGATGGAGATATTTCATGGCTACCTCTCGATATTTTGCAGAGCGGACATGCGCGGACGCATCTTCTGGTCATTCCCGCGCGCTTCTGGCGGGAATCCAGTGACTTTTACTTCACGCGCCATCCACAACCTCCAAGTACAAATCCCGCCAATATGGATTGCTCTTTTCGATCAATCGGATTTTCCATTTCCGCTCCCATTTCTTGATCTGTTTCTCGCGCAAAATCGCCTCTTCCATACCAACATGGAGCTCGAAGTACACGAGCAAGTGCGTTTGGTGTTCCTCGCTGAATCCTTCGACTACCTCGTTGCGGTGTTGCCAGATGCGTTGCGTCAGGTTGCTGGTTACCCCGGTGTACAACGTGCCATTGCGCTTGCTCGCCAGGATGTAAACAGCAGGTTGTTTTTCATTCATTGCAGGCTGAAGGCTAAGACACTGGATTCCCGCCAGAAGCACGCGGGAATGACGATCCAAAGCTAGGCATGCGCGGCTTGTTCGACGAGTGTGCCCTTGTCGAGATGCAGCGTATGGCTCGCATACTCGGCCGCTTTCGGATCGTGCGTGACCATGACGATGGTCTTGCCGTGCTCACGGTTGAGCGTCTGCAATAAGCCCAGCACTTCTTCGGCGGAATGACGGTCGAGATCGCCGGTCGGCTCGTCGCAGACCAGCAGGGTCGGATCGGAGACGATCGCGCGTGCGATCGCGACACGCTGTTGCTGGCCGCCCGACAGCTCCGTCGGCTTGTGCCCGGCGCGGTCGGCGAGGCCGACGAGCTGCAGCGCGATCGCCGCGTTCTTCTTGCGCTGCGCGGCGCCGAGTTTGGTCAACAGCAGCGGCAGCTCGACGTTCTTCTGCGCCGTCAACATCGGCAGGAGATTGTAGAACTGAAAAATGAAGCCGACGTTCGATGCGCGCCATTTCGCCAGCGCGCCCTGGTTCAGATTGTCGATGCGCGTGCCGCCCACGCCGATCTGCCCCTGGGTCGGCGAATCGAGCCCGCCGATCAGGTTGAGCAGCGTCGTCTTGCCGGAACCGGACGGCCCCATCAACGCGAGAAAATCGCCCTGCGCGATGTCGAGATCGATGTGGTGCAGCACTTCGACCTTCTGCTTGCCGCGCTCGTAGGTTTTGCTGACATTGCGGATTTCGACCAGCGTGCTCATGCGTACACTCCTCGACTCAAGTTTTTCCTTCCACGATGGGACAGGACAGGCACATCTATTCAACAGGACGATCGACCGGGCGCGTTTTCGACATCGCGCCCGAAAATTTCACTTTGCCGCGGCTTTCAGCGCCACCGCAGCGCCATCCGTCATCTCGGCGGGCGGCTGCTTGACCACGCGCGTGCCGGAGCCGATGCCCTCGACCAGGCGCAGGTCGTTGTAGCTTTGCCCCGGCGTCACCGGCTTCGCGCGCGCACGATCGGCGTCGATCGCGAACACGGTGTCTTTGCCGTCGCGCTTGACGATCGCCGACACCGGCACGAGTACGCCCTTCGGCGGCGGCGCATTCGCGGTTTTGGGTGCCTCCTCGTAGAACGACACGCGCGCGCCCATTTCAGGGAGGATGCGCGGGTCCTTCGCATCGATGCCGATGCGCACCTTCACCGTGGCCTTGCCGCGGTCGGCGGTCGGAATGATGGCGATCACGTGCGCCGGAATTTTCCAGTCCGGGTACGCATCGAGCACCGCCTGCGCGCCCTGTTTCGGCACCACGCGGCTGATGTAGGACTCGTTGACGTCGACTTCGATCTCGAGCGAATCCATGTCGACGATCGTGCCGACGCCCGTGCGCGTGAAGCCGCCGCCGGCCGACAGCGGCGAGACGATTTCGCCGACCTGCGCCGCTTTGGCCGTGATCATGCCGGTGAACGGCGCGCGCACGGTGCAGTAGTCGAGCTGCACCTGCGCCGCCTGCACGTTCGCCTGCGCGACGTCGACCTGCTTGCGCTGAGCGGCGACGGCCGCGGCTTGGCTATCCACCTGCGTCTGCGCGAGTTCGAGCGACTGGGTCGAGGCGAGTTTGCGCGCGACGATGTCTCCCTGCCGCTTCAAATCACGCTGATTCTGCGCGAGCTGGGCCTGATACTGCACCAGCAGCGCCTGCGCCGCGCGCGCACTCGCTTGTGCCTGCGCCAGGTAGGCCTGCTGCTGCGTGCTTTCCAGGCGCGCGAGCACCTGGCCTTTTTCGACGCGGTCGCCTTCCTCGATCAACACGTCGATCAGCGTGCCGGTGATCTGCGCCGACACGGTCGCCGAGCGGCGCGCGGTCACGTAACCGGTCGCCTGCAGCACCGAGGTGTCGACGCCGCCGGCAGTCGGCGCGGTCGCAGTCGCGGCTTCGACCTCGAAGGCCTTGGCGCTATTCGACACGAAATACCAACCGACAACGCCGGCGACGACCAGCACCACCGCCAGCGCGGCGGCAATTCGCGGCCAGCGCGCACCGCCGCCCGTGTGATCGTCGCGGTGTTCCTTGCCGATGCGCAGCTCGTTGAGCAAATCCGATTTGTTCAAAACCCTTCCCCGATTTGAAGCGGATATTCAGTTTAGTGAAGTCTTGTATAGACTGCCCATGTCATTGGGCATGACACAGGGTCGAAAATCACGCAAGGCGAATGACAAATGTCAGGCACGCAGAAAAAATCCGCGGCGCCCGCGGTGGGCTATTCAGGCAAACCGCTGTCGCAAAAGCTGGGATTGAAAGCGGGCCAGCGCGTCCGGTTGGTCAACGCGCCCGCCGACTATTGGACGTTCTGCGAGTTCGATCCGGCCGACATTCTATTGCTTGCGCACAACAACAAAATGTTCGATTTTGCTCATATTTTTGCAACGATGCGTGCAGACCTTGAGCGCGAACTGCCTGCGCTGATGGCGTCCATGGACGTGAAGGGCATGCTGTGGGTGTCCTGGCCGAAGAAGTCCGCCAAGGTGCCAACCGATATCACCGAGAATACGCTGCGCGAAATCATCCTGCCTTCCGGCCTCGTCGATGTGAAGGTGTGTGCGGTGACTGAGATCTGGTCTGGGCTCAAATTCCTGCGCCGAAGCGGCAAGTAGCAGGCTTTCCTTTCACGACCCTTGGTGTAAATTAACGATCGCGTCACACAAGCATTTCAACCCCCTGACAAAAGAGAGGCCTCCATGAGTCTGGCAACCGAATTCAAGGCTTTCATCATGCGCGGCAACGTGGTCGATCTCGCCGTCGGTGTCGTCATCGGCGCGGCGTTCGGCAAGATCGTCAGCTCCTTGGTCGACAACGTCATCATGCCCCCGATCGGCCTGTTGATCGGCGGCGTCGATTTCTCGGCGTGGAAGTGGGTGCTCAAGGCGGCGGGTGCCGATGGCAAAGGCGAAGTGGCGATCCAGGCCGGCGTCTTCTTCAACACGATCATCCAGTTTCTCATCGTCGCCGCGGCGATATTCGTCGTGGTCAAGATCGTCAACAGCATGTCGAAGAAGGCCGAGGAGGCGCCGGCTGCGCCGCCCGAGCCGACGCCGACCGAAAAGCTGCTGACCGAAATCCGCGACGCCTTGAAGAAATAACGCACATCCTCTTTAATGGAAAAAGGCGCAGCGTTCTCGCTGCGCTTTTTTTGTTTTTCGCGCAATGGACACGCCTCTTTCCCGCTGGTTACCCGACTCTGCGGCGAAGTGGCCCTACAAGACGCGCCGAGGACTTGCCATCCTGCACGTCGCCGCATCTTTCGTCGATCCCATTTTCGTACCGGAGTCCAACGTGAAATACCTGCTTGCTCTGAGTCTCGCCGCCGCCTGCGGCACTGTCGCCGCCGCTTCCGCCGATACTCGCATCCCCGACGCCGCCGTGCGCAATGCCGAACAGCTGCGCGACCGCGCGATGAACGACGATACCGCCTACAAGTTCGTCGAGGGGCTGACCACCGAAGTCGGCCCGCGCCTCGCCGCGAGCGACAACGACGCGAGAGCGCGCGAATGGGTGATGGCGAAATTCAAGGCACTCGGCTTCGACAAGGTCTACGAGGAACCGGTGAGCTATCCGAAATGGGTGCGCCGTCACGAGGCCGGCGCGATCGTCGCGCCGTTCCCGCAGAACCTCGTGCTCGCCGCGCTCGGCCACAGTTTCCCGACGCCGGCGGGTGGCCTCACCGCCGAAGTCGTGCGTTTCGAGAATCTCGATGCGCTCAAGGCTGCCGATCCGGCCAAAGTGAAGGGCAAGATCGTCTACGTCGGCTTCAAGATGCAGCCGCACAAGGACGGCCACGACTACGGCACGGGTTCCTCGATCCGCGTCGGCGGGCCGCCGCTGGCGGCGAGCAAGGGCGCCGCGGCGTTCCTGCTGCGTTCGGCCGGCACCGATGCGAAAGACCGTATGGCGCACACCGGCGTCACCGGTTTCCCCGACGCCAAGGCCAACGGCATCCCGGCCGCTGCGCTGTCGAATCCGGATGCGGATCAGCTCGAGCGCGTACTCGCTGTCGGCAAACCGGTGACGCTCAAGCTCGATCTCGACGTCGGCTTCGACGGCGACTACACCGGCGCCAATGTGATCGGCGAAGTCACCGGCAAAAAGCATCCCGATCAGATCATCGATATCGGCGGCCATCTCGATTCCTGGGATCCGGGCACCGGTGCGATCGACGACGCCGCCGGCGTCGCCATCGCCGCGGCCGCCGCGCATCTGGTCAAGCAACTTCCGCAGCGGCCCGACCGCACCATCCGCGTCATCGCGTTCGCCAACGAGGAAGCCGGCCTCTACGGCGGCAAGGCCTATGCCGAGAAGCACGCGGCCGAAGTCGCCAAGCACGTGCTCGGCACCGAATCCGATTTCGGCTCCGGCCCGATCTGGCGCATGAGCGCGAGCGTGAAACCCGAAGCGCGCGCTGCGATCGCGCAGATTGCCGCCGTACTCAAGCCGATCGGCGTCGACTACGACGACAAGAAGCCCGGCGGCGGCGGTTCCGACCTTTCGCAGATGCACGCCAAGGGCATGGCCGCGCTGACCCTGGTGCAGGACGGCACGCACTACTTCGACATTCACCACACCGCGAACGACACGCTCGATAAGATCGATCCCAAGGAACTCGCGCAGAACGTCGCCGTGTACGCAACGTGGACCTACCTCGCCGCGCAGGCCGAGGGCGATTTCGGCTCGAAACCGGGGGCATTTGCCAAGGATAAGGACGAGGAATAATCTGTTTAGACAGGCTTCCATGACAATGCAAGCACCCGTCCAAACCAGGACGGGTCACGGTGCCAGGCAAACCCAGCGATGATTTGGCGCCTGGAACGCTCAACAGCATATTCAAGCAAGCGGGTGTCAAACGATGAGCTCAAAGCGCTACGCAATTGTCATCGAAAAGGCAGCCGACAACTATTCGGCCTACGTTCCCGATCTGCCTGGCTGCGTCGCCACCGGCGGAACTATCGAAGATGTGGAAGCCGAGATTCGCGAAGCCATTGTTTTCCATCTTGAAGGTCTACGTGAAGATGGCATCGCCACGCCCGAACCCGCCAGCCGCGTCGAGTACGTTGATATCGCCGCCTGAAGTCCACCGGTGACCGGCCCCTACTTATGACCGCATCGGGCTGGTTTTTTTGGGCACTCGCCTCGGCGGCGTTCGCGGCGCTGACGGCGATCTTCGCCAAGATCGGCATTGAGGGAGTGGACTCCGACCTAGCCACGCTGATCCGCACCGCGGTCATCATCGTCGTGCTCACGGCATTCGTCTTCGCCGCAGGGAAATGGAGCAATCCGCTCGAACTGTCGCCGCGTACGTGGACCTTCCTCGTCCTCTCGGGCCTCGCCACGGGTGCTTCGTGGGTCTGCTATTTCCGCGCGCTCAAGATCGGCGATGCCTCGCAGGTCGCGCCGGTCGATAAGTTCAGCCTCGTCCTCGTCGCCGTATTCGCGTTCGCCTTTCTCGGCGAGCGGCCGTCCCTGCGCGATTGGTTCGGCATCGCGATGGTCGGCGCGGGTGTCGTCGTGCTCGCACTGAAGAAGTAGAGTTCGACGCGGCGAGCCCGGCTTCCGTTGTCGGAAAATTCTTCATCGACGCTGTCGATCCGCCCCGCCTCCGTTCGACAAGATCACGGCAATCCCGCCGCAACGATCGAGGACACGACCATGCAATACCTTCTACTGATCTACGAAAACGAAGCCCGCTACGACAAGATGAGTGAAGCCGACCTGGGCAAAGTGCTCGCCGACTACGGCGCATTTACTCAATCGATCATCCAGGGCGGTCAATTCAAGGCCGGGGACGCGCTGCAACCGACCACGACCGCGACGACCGTACGCGTGCGCGACGGCAAGATCGCGGTCACCGACGGTCCGTTCGCGGAAACGCGCGAGCAGCTTGGCGGCTACTATCTGATCGAAGCGAAAGACCTCGACGAAGCCGTCGCGATCGCCGCACGAATTCCCAGCTCGCATGTCGGCAGCATCGAGGTGCGGCCGATCCAGAAATTCAGTTAGCGAGTGGCGCGGTCGATCGAAGCCGTGCTGCAACGGGAAGCGGGTCGCGTGCTGGCCACGCTGATCCGTCTTCTCGGCGACTTCGATCTGGCCGAGGAAGCGCGCCAGGACGCGTTCGCCGCCGCGATCGAGCAATGGCCGGCGGCGGGCGTGCCCGACAATCCGTCGGCTTGGCTCGTCCAGGTCGGGCGCAACAAGACCATCGACGCGCAGCGCCGGCGCGCGTTTTTCGACACGCGTATCGCCCCGGAGTTTTCCGCCGACGCGGCGTGCTTCAACGAAGAGGCGATCGACGAAGCGCATTTCGACGACGATCGTCTGCGCCTGATCTTCACCTGCTGCCATCCTGCGTTGAGCATCGAGGCGCAGGTCGCGCTTACCCTGCGCACTGTCTGCGATCTCGACACGCAAGCCATCGCGCGTGCGTTCCTCGTCGGCGAGGAAACGATGGCGCAGCGCCTCGTACGCGCGAAGAAGAAGATCCGCGATGCCGGCATTCCGTTCGAGACGCCCGCCCCGGCGCAGCTCGAACAGCGCCTCGCCAGCGTGCTCGCGACGATCTATCTGATCTTCACCGAAGGCTACGCCGCCACCGCCGGCGACGCACTGATCCGACGCGAGCTTTGCCATGAAGCGATCCGCCTCGGCCGCCTGCTCGACGAACTGTTGCCGCAACGCTCCGAAGTCCAGGGCCTGCTCGCGCTGATGCTGCTGCACGACGCGCGCGGTGCGGCGCGCACGAACGCGGCCGGCGATGTCGTCTTGCTCGAAGACCAGGACCGCACGCTCTGGGATCACACACAGATCCAAACCGGTACCGCCCTGCTCGACCGCGCGCTGCGCACGCAGGGGCGCATCGGCCCGTACGCCGTGCAGGCCGCGATCGCGGCGCTGCACGCCCGTGCGCCGCGCCACGCCGACACCGACTGGGCGCAGATCGCCGGTCTCTACGAAGTGCTTGCGCGCCTGCAGCCGACACCGATGGTCGAGCTCAACCGCATCGCTGCGATTTCAATGGTCGACGGACAGGCGCACGCGCTTGATCTGCTCGACGCGCTGATCGCGCGCAGCGGTTCGGAGCAAAGCCCTCTGTTCGCCGCCACACGCGCGAATTTGCTGCAACGGCTCGACCGCGGCGACGAGGCGCTGCAGCAGTACCGTGCAGCACTGGCCGCGACGAAACTCGAACCGGAGCGGCGCTGGCTCGCACAGCGCATCGCTGCACTCGGCGGCTGAGCGCGCGAGACCTCAGTCGATCAGGCCCAATGTCTTCGCTGTCTCCGCAGCGAGCGCATACGCATCGCCCTGAGGCCGTGTGGTGTAGCGCTGCTTACCGCGACTCCATTCTTCGCCGAGCGCAAACCAGTCGATCGGCTTCGCGGCAACGCTCGTGCGCAACTCGTCGTCGAGCGCGGAAAAGTATACCCGCCAGCGCTTCATGTAATAGTCGCGCGTGAGGCCGGCCCAGTCCTTGTTGCCGTAGTCGTGCAACTCTGCGCCTTCGCTCGCCTTGCGCTCGCCCCAAGTGGTGAGAATCGAGCGTGCGTCGTAATCGAGACGGCGCAGTTCCTCGGGCGTGGATGCCCAGCCGCGGACGCGATCGAGCCAGACGCCGACGAGAAAATCACGCTGTGTCGCGAGCAGCCGATCCTGCAAATCTATCAGCGCGAGCCAGCGCTGCGTCAGCGATTCGAAGTGCGCACGATCCTTCGCCTCGAACGTGGTTCTGATCTGCGGCAGTAGAACGCGGCTTTCGTTCGCCAATGTTTGCCGCGCGACGTCGACGAGGTCATAGCGATAAGTTTCGCTGGCACGCAGCTCGGGGGCCATCTGCAGCAGCTCGGGCAGTGCGCCGGCGAATTTCTTCGCATCGTAACGCAGCGCGACCGGCGACCAGCGCGAGGACTGAAAGGCGTTCAAACTCGGCTGCGCGGCGAACAGCGACTCCTGTCCCGCCTCGCGCTCGCTGTTGAACTCGACCGTGTCGGGCGGAATGCTGTAGGCGGTCTCGCGCAGAATCTTCCAGGCCGCGAGCGCGTGCGCATCGGCCGCGCCGTAGCGGCGCTGCACGTAGCTGGCCGTCCACTGCGAGCCATCGACTTCGCCGTCGCGCCAGGCCATTTCGGTAAACAGATCGAAGGCGAACGGATTGGTGTCCATGCCCTCGGGAAACACCGCGGTGCCGATCATGTTGGGATTCGCGTCGGCCATGCGCGGCAGGCGCTCGGTGTAGTTGCGCAGATTCGCGCCGAAGGTCGTGCGCCCGCCGAACGCCCAGATGCCGCCGAACAGGAACGGCGCGCCTTTGAAGTCCGTCATGCGGTCGTCGCGCGGCACCTTGTCGTGATCGATGTCGATGATGAAGAGTTTGTTGCGATCGACGCCGGTGAGCAGTTCCGGCTGCGGATTGCCCTGCCAGGCCAGCATCATCCATTTTGCGCCCGGGTGCGCGGCGTCGAGCGCCGCCTGGACGAGATGCGCGCCCTCGCGCACGGGCACGTCGCCCGAGCTGCCGCCTTCCTGGAAAATTTCCAAGTCATAAATCGCCGAATCGCCGAACAGCTCGCGCTGGTGGCGATAGAAACTCGCCGCGATCTTCGCGAACAGCGGGTCGCGCGGATCGAGCCAGCCGGGCCGCGTGAAGCCGGCCCAGTCGCCCTGCGCGATCACGTGCGCCTGCGGAAATTTCTTCGCGAAATCCGCCGGCACGATGCCGTAGAACCCCGGCAGCACCGGCGTGATGCCGAGTTCGCGCAGGCGCGCGAGGATCTGCCGTGCCGACTTCACCCGCTTGGCCATCAATTCGCGGCTGATCGGCCCGTTGAAGCAGCACAAGTTGCCCATGAGCTGCCAGTTCTGATGCGCCGGCTGAGTGATCCACGCGCGCAGTTCGCGGTCGGAGTAGCCGAAGTCGCGGAAGGTTTCGTAGAGCACCGAGTCCATGCCGCGCTCGACGATCATTGCGTTGATGCCGCTGAGTGCGTACACGTCGATCTCGCGTTCCCAGCGCGGCCAGTCCCAGTACGGCATCGTGTAGCCGTCGGTGTTCTGGTTGAGCGCGTAGCGCCAGGCGAAGCGCGCGCTGTGCTCAATCGTGTCGGCCGGCAGCGGCAGCGGTTCGTCGCCGAGGCGGTTGCCGTTGGTCGACACCTGCCGGTGCGCGGTGTATTTCAGGTACCAGTTGACGCCGAACAGCAGCGCACTCGTTGAGCTACCCTCGACTTTCACGCGTTGCCCATCCGCTGAGACGCGGAAACGTTCGCGCCCGTCGTCCTGTGCCGCCAGCGTCGCCAGCTCGATCTGCGCGGCACGCTTACCGAGAACGCGCTGGACGACGGCGCGCGCGGGCTGCACGTCGAACCCCGAAGACTCGGCGGCCGAGACACCGGCGTGTACGCCGAACCCGAGCAGGATGAGCGCGACGAGAAAACGCATGGTTATCGATGCTGACGCCAATACTCGGCGAACAAAACGGCCGCGCTCGCCGACACGTTGAGGCTTTCCACCGCGCCCGTGCCCGGAATCGTCAGGCGCAGGTTGGCACGGCGAATCAGTTCGGCCGACATGCCCTCGCCCTCGGCGCCGAGGATCAGCACGAGTCGTGAAGGAAGTTCGGTCGTGTACAAATCCTCGCCTGCGCGCGGCACGGTCGCGGCAATCGCGAAACCCGCCTCGTGCAACAAGGCAAATCCGTCCTCGCTCGTCGGCGCCTGCGCGAGCGGCACCGCTTCGGCACCGCCTTCGGCAACGCGCATCGCCGCGCCGGGAAGCACGGGCGAACCCGCCGGCAGAATCGCCGCGCGCGCGCCGAAATTGGCCGCGCTGCGCAACAGCGCGCCGACGTTGTGCGGGTTGCCGACGCCGTCGAGCCAGATCAGCAGCGCGGCGGAATTCTTCGGAATATCCTGCAACAGCGCACGCAGCGACAACGTCGGCGACTTGCGCACCTCGAAGCAGACGCCTTCATGGTGCTGCGTTTCGGTCAGTCGATCCAGATCGTCATTCTCGACGACGCGGTAGCCGATGCGCTGCTTCACGCACCAGGCGAGCACCGGTTTGAAATCGGCGAGGCGCGCTTCGGTCAGATAGACCTTGCGCACGTCGTCGGGGCGCTTGGCGAACACGGCCAGGCAGGCATTGCGGCCGTAGACGCGGACTTCCTCGCCGCGGCGCTGCGCCGCGGGCGGCTTCGCGGGCTCCTGCGGCGGCGTGCGCGCGGCGTACGGCTCGGTCGAGCGCGGCGCGGCCGGCTTGATCCTTGCATTGCGCCACGGGTTGTTCGATTCAGGAATTTTTTTCTGCATGGGCCTATGCTAACTGCATTGTGCTGCCATGGTACCGATATGCCGACGATCCAGGTGGTCGAAGCCGATATCACGAAGCTGCAGGTGGACGCCATCGTCAACGCGGCAAACGAAGCACTCGCAGGCGGCGGCGGCGTGGACGGCGCAATCCATCGCGCGGCCGGTCCGCAACTGTCTGCCGCCTGCCGCGCGATCCCGACCGTACGCCCGCACGTGCGCTGCCCGACCGGCGAGGCGCGCATCACGCCGGGTTTCAGCCTGCCCATGCGGCATGTCATCCACACCGTCGGCCCGATCTGGCAAGGCGGCGGCCAAGGCGAAGCGAAGCTGCTGGCCAGCTGCTATCGCACGTCGCTGCGGCTCGCGTTCGAGTACGGCGTGCGCAGCATCGCGTTTCCGTCGATCAGCTGCGGCGTGTTCGGCTATCCGCTCGATCAAGCCGCGCTGATCGCGACGCACGAGGTCAAGGCATGGCACGGGGCGTTTCCCGAGCGCATCGTGTTCTGCTGTTTCGACGCGAAGACCGCCGGGCTCTATCGCGCGTTGGTCTGAATACATAAACGCAAACGGGCGCCGAGGCGCTGTGCTTTTCGAAAATGCAAACGGGCGCCGAGGCGCCCGTTGCAAACACAATTCAACAAATGGAACGGATCAGGCCGCCTTGGCCGCCTTCGTCCACTGGCCGAGCGCGGCGAGGCCGTTTTCCCGTGCACGCGAGACGACGATCTTCTGTGCCTCGGCGAAGTTCTTGACCAGGTCCTTCGACCAGAATTTCAGCGCCGCCGACTGCATCGCACGGCCGTAGCTGAAAGACAGCGGCCAAGCGTGCGGACCCATCTGGTTCATCGCGTTGAGGTGCGCGGTCGACTGCTCGTCGGTCTGGCCACCCGACAGGAAAACGATGCCGGGCAGCAGCGCCGGGACGGTGGACTTCAGGCAGCGCACGGTCGCTTCGGCAACTTCGTCGACGCTGGCCTGCTCCGGACAATCTTTGCCCGAGATCACCATGCTCGCTTTGAGGATCGTTCCTTCAAGCATCACGTTCTGCTCGTACAGTGCACCGAACAGCGAACGCAGCGTCGCTTCGGTCACTTCGTAGCAGACGTCGAGGTCGTGGTTGCCGTCCATCAGCACTTCCGGCTCGACCATCGGCACGATGCCGGCTTCCTGGCACAGCGCCGCGTAGCGCGCGAGCGCGTGGCAATTCGCTTCGATGCAGGAGCCGCTAGGCGCGTCGTCAGCGATGTTGATCACCGCGCGCCACTTGGCGAATTTGGCGCCAAGCTTGGCGTACTCGGCCAGACGCTCGCGCAGACCGTCAAGGCCCTCGGTGACGACTTCGCCCGGAAACCCAGCCAGCGGTTGCGGACCCTTGTCGACCTTGATGCCCGGCAGGATGCCGTTGTCGAGCATGACCTTGGTGAACGGCACGCCATCGCGGGTCGACTGGCGGATCGTTTCGTCGTACAGAATCGCGCCGGAGATGTGTTCGCCAAGCTTCGGCGCCGTCAGCAGCATTTCACGATAAGCGCGACGATTTTCTTCGGTGTTTTCGATCTTGACCGAGTCGAAGCGCTTTTTGATCGTGCTCGTGGATTCGTCGATGGCGATGATCCCTTTGCCCGGTGCAACCATCGCCTGGGCGATGCTTTCCAGTTCTTCGATGCTCATGGGTGACTCCGTAAAGTGAATTCTCGCGCGTACGCGCTGCCGCGACGCATTGGTCGCGGGGGCCGGCATTATAGGCCGATTCGGCCTTCGCTGCTGGCTAGCTGAACAACCGCGGCGGCGCGCCGCGGAAACGCGCTATTGCCCTGCCGGCAGCTTGAAGTCGTCGAGCGCGCATTGATCGAGCAGACGCTGGCGTTCGGCGGCGGCGCTCGGGCCTTTGTTGACGTCCGGCGCATTGAACGGCATGACGACGTAGGTGTAGACCGGGTCTTTGCCGACGTTTCTCTGCGCCGCCGTGTATTGCAGTCCTTTGATGATATCGACGGCGACCGCGCCGAGATCGCCCTCGGGCGCCATCTTCTCGAGTTTCACCTGGCTCGTCGTGCCGCCGCGCTCGATACGATACGAGATGGCGACGCAAGTGGGCGTCGTCAGGCCCTTGCCGTAGGCCGGCATCTTCGGATCGCCGGTGCTCGAGACGAGCCACCATTTCGACAAGTCCGCGGGCAGCACGAGATGCGCGCGCTCGAGCGCGAACACGCTGGCGGAAGCGGCAATCAGGGTCAAAGCCAGGACACGCATCGTGAGTTTCATCTCGCTCTCCTGTGGCATGCGCGGTCGGCGCTCGCGGTAGTTGGATCATACGCAAGACACATTGTTCGAGGAAACGGCGAACTCGTTGTCTCGCGGTTCATCCATGCGGAACGGCATATGGCCGTGCCGAGACTCCGTGGCAGAATGCAGGGTCTTTTCCGGGGAGAACTTCATATGCGTGCCATCGCGCTCGGCGCCGTCCTGTTTCTCAACCTTGCCGCCGCCGCGGAGACACCGCCTCCCGCCGATCCACAAATCTTCGCGCCACTCGATGTGTTCAAGCTCGAATGGGCCGATCATCCGCAGCTCTCGCCGGACGGAAAACGCGTCGTCTACGAACGCGCGCGCTTCGACATCATGAAGGACCGCAAACGCGCGAGCCTGTGGCTGGCCGATGCCGACGGCCGCGGCCAGCGCGCTCTGCTTTCCGACACGACCGACCAGCGCGGCGCGCAATGGTCGCCCGACGGCAAGCGCATCGCCTACATCAGCACGAGCGAAGGCAAGGCGCAGATCCACGTGCTTTGGCTCGACTCGGGCGCGAGCTCGGCAATCACGCATCTGACCGAAGGGCCGGGTAATCTGTCCTGGTCGCCCGACGGCCGCTGGATTGCCTTCACCCAGCGCGTGCCCGCGCAGGACCCGCCGCTGGCAAAGCTGCCGGCCGCGCCGAAGGGCGCCGAATGGGCGGAGCCGGCGAAGCTGATCGACCGTCTCACCTACCGCATCGACGGCGGCGGCTACATCGATCCGGGCTACTCGCACGTATTCGTCGTTTCCGCGGATGGCGGCGCGGCGCGTCAGGTGACGACGGGCAAGCATGACTTCTCGGGCCCGATCGCCTGGGCGCGTGACGGCAAGAACGTCTTCGTCTCGGCCAACCTCAACGACGATTGGGAATATCAGCCGCTGGAGAGCGAGCTGTATCGCGTCGATGTCGACAGCGGTGCGCTGACCCGCTTGACCGACCGCAAAGGCCCCGACCGCCATCCGGTGATCTCGCCCGACGGACGCACGCTCGCCTACATCGGCTTCGACGACAAAGGCCATCCGTATCAGGCGGCGCATCTGTATGTGCTCGACCTTGCCAGCGGCAAGTCGCGCGCGCTGACGGCCGATGCCGACATCAGCGTCGACGAACCCGTCTGGGACGGCGACGGCGCGCTGTACTTCAACTACGACGAACGCGGCGTGACCAAGATCGGCCACGTCGGCCTCGGCGGCGGCAAGGTGGAAACCGTCGCCGCCGATCTCGGCGGCACGCAGATCGGCCGGCCCTACACCGGCGGGTCCATGTCCGGCGCCGCCGGGCGCGTTGCCTATACGCGCGATGCGCTGACCCATCCGGCCGACGTCGGCATCGTCGCGCGCGGCAGCAAACCGAAATCGCTGACCGATCTGTCGTCCAATCTGCTCGATCACAAGACCCTCGGTCAGGTCGAAGAGATCAACGTGAAATCCTCGGCTGACGGCCGCAGCGTGCAGGCGTGGGTGGTACGCCCGCCGCGCTTCGATCCGAAGAAATCGTATCCGCTGCTGCTCGAAATCCACGGCGGCCCGTTCGCCGCCTACGGCCCGCACTTCGCGCCGGAGACACAGCTTTACGCGGCGCAAAGCTATGTCGTCGTCTACGCCAATCCGCGCGGCAGCACAAGCTACGGCACCGCATTCGCCAACCTGATCGAGAACGCCTACCCGAGCCAGGATTACGACGACCTGATGAGCGTCGTCGACGCGGTGATCGCGCGCGGCAGCATCGACACGAGCAACCTCTTCGTCACCGGCGGCAGCGGCGGCGGCGTGTTGACCGCGCGGATCGTCGGCCACACCGATCGTTTCCGCGCCGCGGTCGTCGCTAAACCGGTGATCAACTGGTATAGCTTCGTGCTCACCAGTGACTTCTACGCGCTGTTCACCAAGTACTGGTTCCCAGGCGTACCGTGGGAGAACGCCGAGCACTACCTCAAGCGCTCGCCGATCGCCTACGTCGGCAACGTGAAGACGCCGACGATGATGATCACCGGCGATGCCGACCACCGCACGCCGTCCGGCGAGGCCGAGCAGTTCTACCAGGCGTTGAAGCTGCGCGGCGTCGACACCGCGATGCTGCGCATTCCCGGCGCCTCGCACGAGATCAACACGCGGCCGTCGAACATGCTCGATCAGGTGCTGTACACGATCGGCTGGTTCGAGAAACACCGCGCCGGCGCGGAAAAGAAATAGGGGCTGAGTTTCGCCCCAATCGTCATTCCGGCTTTTGTCGGAATGACGATCACAAGCGGCGCGGCGCGATCAACTATGCCCGAGTTCGACCAGCTTGGTGATCGTGTTGTGCACGCGCGTCGTCGCAGCGAGTTTGAGCTTGCGTTCGATGAAGTTGTTGTTGATTTTCAGATCGCTGTATTTCGTCGCACAGAGCACGTAGGCCATGTCGTCGATGACTTCGATGCGGTCGGGCGCATGGCCAGGGGCGAGGAAGTCGGCGAGCAACTGCTGCGGCGGCGCCTGCGCGAGCAGCGTGTAATACATCTTCCCCGGATCAGCCTTGCGGAACGGATTGCGCGCGAGCGCGGCCTCGAAATAGTCGAGCGGCCGCGCCAGCACGGCGATGTCGCCACCAAACTCGCGCGCGATGACATCGTGCACGAGTTTTTCGAGCGCCGCCTGCCGCAGCCGCGTCGATACGATCGCGTTGCCGCTCTGGATATAGGTGCGCACGCTGCGCAGGCCGGCGGCGTCGAGCGCTTCGCGCAGCGGCGCCATCGGCACCTTGTTGCGGCCGATCGGCATCACGCCGCGCAGCAGAACGATCCAAGTCGACACGGCTCGCTCCGTCGTCGTGCCGCTTACAGGTCGGCCAACCCCTCGGCCACTCCGCCCGGCCCCACGCGCAGCAACTTCATCGTGTTCGTGCCGCCATGCTGGCCGGTGTGGTCGCCGGTGGTCAGGATCACGCGGTCACCCTCGCTCAGGTGACCGAGGTTGAACAGCGTCTGCACCGCCGCCTTGGCGGCATGCGCGGGATCGACGCCGTGTGCGTCGAACGCGATCGGAGTGACGTCGCGGTAAATCATCATGCGCCGGCGCGCACCGATGCGACGCGAGAGTGCGTAGATCGGCACGCGCGAACGGTAACGCGACAGCCACTGCGCGGTGCCGCCCGATTCGGTCAATGCGATGATCGCGCGCACGCCGATGTGGGTGGCGGTATACATTGTCGCGAGCGCGATCGCCTGATCCACGCGTTCGAGGCGCGCCGCCGGCACAGCCACTTCTCCATTCGCTTCGAAGCCGCGTTCGGCGCCCAGGCAAACGCGCGCCATCGCCGCGACGGCCTTGTCTGGGTGCTTGCCGGCCGCGGTTTCCTGCGACAGCATCACGGCGTCGGTGCCGTCGAGCACGGCGTTGGCGACGTCCAGCACCTCGGCGCGCGTCGGGATCGGCGATTCGACCATCGACTGCATCATCTGCGTCGCCGTGATCACGACCTTGTTGCGCGCCAGCGTTTCGCGAATGATCTTTTTCTGGATGCCCGGCAGCTCGGCGTCGCCGATTTCCACGCCGAGATCACCGCGCGCGACCATGACGACGTCGGAGGCATCGATGATGCCGGTGAGCGCCGGACCAATCGCCTCGGTGCGCTCGATCTTCGCCACCATCGCCGCGCTGCCGCCGGCTGCGCGCATGAGTTTTCGCGATTCCTCGATATCGGCCGCCGATTTGACGAACGAGATTGCGAGGAAATCCGCGTTGATCTGCGCAGCAGTCTTGATATCGTTCTTATCCTTCTCCGCGAGCGCCGCGAGCGACAGGCCGCCGCCTTGGCGGTTGATGCCCTTGCGGTCGGACAGCGCGCCGCCGGCAACGACTGTGGTGTAGATCGACGTGCCTTCGACTTTTTCCACCTTAAGCGAGATCAGGCCGTCGTCGAGCAGCAGCATGTCGCCCGCCTTCACGTCGTTGCGTAGGCCGAGATAGCTCACGCCGATGCGCGTCGCGTCGCCCGGAGGCGCCTCGGTGCGACAGTCGAGCTCGAACGGATCGCCGGACTTGAGGATCACCGGCCCGGCAAGAAATTTCTCGATGCGGATCTTCGGCCCCTGCAAATCGGCGAGCACGGCGACTTCACGGCCGAGTTCGGCGGCCACTTCGCGCACCTCTTTCGCACGACGCGCATGATCTTCGGCCTTGCCGTGCGACATGTTCAGGCGCACCACGTCGACGCCCTCAGCGAGGATTTTCTTCAACATCCCCGGCGCATCGGTGGCCGGCCCCAGCGTGGCGATGATCTTGGTGCGGCGGACTTGCGTTTCCATCTCTCCCTCTTGCTCGGCTTGGTTTTGGTATCGATGTCGATACGCTAGCACAACCCTGCGCGAATCGTTGCAGCGTGGCCACCGCGCAGGCGCGATTCGTGAATCGGCTCCGCGAAAATCTGCAGCCTGCGGCGCGGACGCGGCTACAATTGCCCCATGCCCCTGATCCAACTCCAAAACGTCGACTACGGCGTCGGCGGTCCGCTGCTGCTCGAAAACGTCGATCTCGCCATCGAGGCGAATGAGCGCGTCTGTGTCGTCGGCCGCAACGGCGAAGGCAAGTCCACCCTGCTGCGCCTGATCGCGGGCGAGATCCGGTCCGACGACGGCGAGGTGCGCGTGCAGAACGGTGTGCGTGTGGCCAAGCTCGCGCAGGAAGTACCGCAGGACGTGGCCGGCAGTGTGTTCGACGTGGTTGCCGCGGGTCTGGGCGACCTCGGCGCGTTGCTGGCGCGCTATCACCATTTGATTGCGGAACATTCCAGTGATCTGGACGCACTCGGCGCGGTGCAGGCAAAGATCGAGGCGCAGCACGGCTGGGATCTCGATCGGCGTGTGTCGCAGGTGCTCGCGCGGCTGGAACTGCCCGAGGACGTGGACTTCGCCGCGCTGTCCGGCGGCATGAAGCGCCGCGTGCTGCTCGCGCAGGCGCTCGTGAGTGCGCCGGACGTGCTGCTGCTCGACGAGCCGACCAACCACCTGGACATCGAGGCGATCGCCTGGCTCGAGGAATTCCTGCGCAACGCCGAGTTCAGTCTGATCTTCGTCACCCACGACCGCAGTTTTCTGCGTGCGCTGGCAACGCGCATCGTCGAGATCGACCGCGGCCAGGTCACCTCATGGCCCGGCGACTACGCCAACTATCTGCGCCGGCGCGAAGAACGCCTGCACGCCGAGGCGCAGGCGAACGCGCTGTTCGACAAGAAGCTAGCCCAGGAGGAAGTCTGGATCCGCCAGGGCATCAAGGCGCGACGCACGCGCAACGAGGGCCGCGTGCGCGCGCTCAAGGCGCTGCGGCGTGAGCGCGCGGAACGGCGCGAGCTCGGCGGCAACGCCAGGATGACGCTGGCCACGACGCAATCCTCGGGCAAGAAGGTGATCGAAGCGCAGGCGGTCGACTATGCCTGGAACGACAAGGTCATCCTGCGTGACTTTTCGACGACGATTATGCGCGGCGACCGCATCGGCATCGTCGGCCCGAACGGCTCCGGCAAAAGCACGCTGCTGAAACTGCTGCTTGGCGAACTCAAACCGCAGCGCGGCGAAATCGAACTCGGCACGAACCTGCAGATCGCCTATTTCGACCAGCACCGCAGCGCGTTGCGCGAGGACTGGAACGCGCTCGACAACGTCGCCGAAGGCACCGAATACGTCGAACTCAACGGCAGCCGCAAGCATGTGCTCGGCTATCTGCAGGATTTCCTGTTCTCGCCCGAGCGCGCCCGCGCGCCGATCACGCGCTTGTCCGGCGGCGAACGCAACCGCCTGCTGCTCGCCAAACTGTTCGCGCAGCCATCGAACTTGCTGGTGATGGACGAGCCGACCAACGACCTCGACGTGGAGACGTTGGAATTGCTTGAAGAAATGCTCGCGTCGTATCAGGGCACTTTGCTGCTTGTCTCGCACGATCGCGAGTTTATCGACAACGTGGTGACCTCGACCTTGGTGCTCGAAGGTGAGGGGCGGGTCGGCGAGTACGTCGGCGGATTTAGCGATTGGTTGCGGCAAAAGCCTGCCGGTTCTTCGAATGTCTTTGCTCGTCATTCCGGCGAAAGCCGGAATCCAGCGCCTTTGGCCGTTGCCTCGGAAAGAGAAAAGACACTGGATCCCGGCTTTCGCCGGGATGACGAGCAAAAGCAGAAGCGAAAACTGAGCTACAAAGACACCCGCGAACTCGAACAACTGCCCGCGCGCATCGAGACCCTGGAAAACGACATCGCCGCGCGCACCGCCGCAATGAACGATCCGGCCTTCTTCAAGCAAGACAGCGCGGCCATCCTCGCCGCGAACACCGAGCTGGCGAAGCTGCAGGCCGAACTCGACCACGCCTACGCACGCTGGCAGGCGCTCGAAAGCTGAGCGCGACTCGGCTACGCTTTGCGCGACCACGCGAAGATCGCCGGGGAGTCCATGCTTCGTCTCATCGCCTTTCTCGCGCTGCTCGCATCGAGCTTCGTATCGCTTGACGCGTCGGCGCAAACCGTACGACCGAAAACCTGCCTCGTGCTCGGGGGCGGCGGCGCACGCGGCGCGGCGCATATCGGCGTGCTCAAAGTGCTCGAACGCGAGCATGTGCCGATCGATTGCATCACCGGCACCTCGATGGGCGCGATCGTCGGCGGCCTCTATGCCGCGGGCTACAGCGCCATGCAGATCGAGGCGGTGCTCAAGAGCATCGACTGGAAGGACATGTTCAACGACGACCCTCCCCGCGAGGAGTTGCCGATGCGGCGCAAGGAAGACGAACTGCGCTTCCTCGGCGGCATCGAGTTCGGCCTGCGCGACGGCAAGATCGCCCTGCCGCGCGGCGTGATCCAGGGCCAGAAGCTGCAGCTGCTGCTGCGCCGCCTGTTGTTGTCGACGCTGCAAACGACGAACTTTGACGACCTGCCGATTCCGTTCCGCTCAATCGCCACCGACATCGGCAACGGCGAAAAAGTCGTGTTCGCGAAGGGCGACCTGCCAATGGCGATTCGCGCGAGCATGTCGGTGCCGGCGGCGTTCGCGCCGATCCGTTATCAGGGACATCTGCTCGTCGACGGCGGCATCGTCGACAACGTGCCGATCGAAGAGGCGCGCAAGCTCGGCGGCACGCGCCTGATCGTCGTCAACGTCGGCGCGCCGCTCGCGGAGGAGAAAGACCTGACCTCCTCGTTCGCGATCGCAAACCAGATGCTCACCGCGATGATGAAGCGGCAGACCGACGCGCAGTTGCATACGCTCGGCGCCGCCGATGTGCTGCTCGTACCGCAACTCGGCGATCTGAGCAGCGCCGCGTTCGACCGCACGCCCGAGGCAATGGTGTTCGGCGAACAGGCCGCCGACGCGCAGCTCGCCGTACTGCGCACGTTCTCCGCGAGCGATGCCGACTATGCCGCGTTCGCCGCGCGTCACAAGCAGAAGCCGTTCGATCCGCCGCTGATCGCCTTCCTCGACGTACTCACCAACCGCAGCCGCACCTCGGACTACGTGCGCCAACGCCTGTCCGACGTGGTCGGCAAACCGTTCGATACGGAAACACTCGAAGACAAGATCGGCTTGGCCTACGGCGAAGGCAGCTACGAGCGCATCAGCTACGACATCGTGGAGAAGGACGGCCAGACCGGCCTCGTCGTGCAGCCGGTCGACAAGGGTTGGGGACCGAATTTCCTGCGCGTGGGCCTGCGCCTGTCGGACAACTTCGCCGGACGCAACAGCTATCAACTCTTCACCGAGGCGAATTTCACCGGTCTGAATTCCCTCGGCGGCGAAATCCGCAACCGCATCCAGCTCGGCCAAGTCACCGAGCTGTACAGCGAATTCCTGCAACCCTGGGGCACGGCCGGCGAGTTCTACGTCGCGCCTTATCTGCAGTACAAGGCCTACAACTTTCCGATCAACGACAACGGCCTCGACATCGCCGAATATCGCCGCCGACGTTATCTCGGCGCCGTGGAATTCGGCTACACGCCCGACGCGAGCTGGCAGCTGTCTTCCGCGCTCGAATACGGCCGCGACGCGGCGCATCTGCGCATCGGCGTACCTGCGGACCCCAGCCAGGGCAACGGCCTACCGAAAGACATCTCCACCGATTTCGGCGGTGTCGTGCTGCGCGCCGTCTACGATGATCTCGACCAGAGCGCGTTTCCCACGCGCGGCATGCGCCTGGACGTCTCCGAAGAAATGCTGCTGACTCAACTCGGTTCGAGCGACGCAGCGCGCATCTCTCGACTGCGCTGGGATTGGGCGCTGTCCTACGGATCGAACCACTGGCTGCTCGGTGCGAGCGTCAACACCGCGGGCGGCAGCGGCGCGAACGTTCAGATCGCCGCGCAGAGTCAGATCGGCGGCCTCGCCAATCTTTCCGGCTACACCGAGAACCAACTGTTTGCCTCGCAGACGGCGCTGCTGCGCGCGGTCTACTACCGGCGCTTGACCAACGCGGATGCATTGTTCAGCGTGCCGCTCTATCTCGGCGGCAGCCTCGAAGCCGGCGGCCTGTGGAATCAGCGCCGCGACATCGGCAAAAACCTGATCGGCGCGGGCAGCGTTTTCGTCGGCATCGACACATTCCTTGGGCCGATCTTTCTCGGTTATGGCTATGCGCAGGGTGGGCACAATGCCGCGTATCTGACGTTTGGGTCGCTGTTGCGCACGAACGAGTAGGGGCGCGATTCATCGCGCCCGCTTTGGTTTTACTTCAGCTCGTCATTCCGGCGGAAGCCGGAATCCAGTGTCTTTGCTCTTTTGCTCGTCATTCCCGCATGCTTCTAGCGGGGCTTTCAACAGCCGGATGGCTGGTCATCCAGCGCCTTTGCTCTTGATTCTGCTCTGATCGCGTCCCTTCGTTTTTCCGCTCGCATCCGTGCGAGCGGGTCACTTTTCTTTGCTTGCACAAAGAAAAGTAACCAAAAGAAATGCACCCCGGGAGCCGCGCCCTCCGCGCTACGCGCTACGGGTCCGCAAGGTCAGGCCGGGGTTCGCTCGATGGGCATCCTGCCCATTCGCGAACTCGCGCGCGTCCTGCGCGCGACCCTGCGGGCGATTCCGGCCTGCCCTCGCCGCGGCTGACGGGGCCCAGGATCAAGAGCAACCGCAAGAGCAAAAGCGGCTTCGCTTCTGCCTTTCGCCTTTTGCTTTTCGCTTCTGCGCGCAGGACGCGCGCGCTCTGCTCTTCCCGGGGCCCCCATGGCCTTGCGGCGGCAGCGGGCGATCAGGCCCGCAGGGTGCGCGCGAGGGATCGCGCGCATTCCGCTGTTGCACAGGATGTGCAATCAGCGGAACCCGACCGCTGGCGCGGACCTTTCGGGCAGGATGCCCGAAAGGCGCAAGGCGCTGGGGCGTGTTTCTTTGCCTACTTTCTTTGCACGAGCAAAGAAAGTAGGCCGCTCGCCGAAGGCGAGTGGAAGCCCTTGCTCTTAAAACCCAAACAAACAAAAGCAAGAACTGGATTCCCGCCTTCGCGGGAATGACGGGCGGAAGAGCGAAGACACTGGATTCCGGCTTCCGCCGGAATGACGAGCAAAGAGCAAAAAAGAATCGGGCGCGTTGTCAGCCCGTATTCTGCATCCCCTGCGCAATCCCATTGACCGTCGCAACCAGCGCCGCGAACAGCACCTCATCCTCGCGCCCAGCTCCACGCCAGCGCGACACCAAATCCACCTGCATCAAACTCATCGGATCGATATAGGGATTGCGCAGCCGGATCGACAGCGCCAGGCGCGGGTCCTCGGCGAGGACACGATCCGTGCCCTTCAACCGCAGGATCCACGCTTCCGCGCGCGCAAACTCCGCTTCGATTTGCGGAAAGAATTTCTCGTGCAGCGGACCGGCGAGGCGCGAGAAGGCGGCGGCGATTTCGAGATCGGATTTCGCCATCACCATCTCGACGTCGTCGAGCATCGTGCGGAAGAACGGCCAGCGCTGCGCCATTTCGCGCAGCACGTCTTCGCCGACGTCGGCCGCGGCTTTTTCGAGTGCGGTGCCGACGCCGTACCAGCCGGTCAGGCCCGCGCGGTTCTGCGTCCACGCGAATACCCACGGGATCGCGCGCAGATTGTCTATCGAACCCGAGCCGCGGCGCGATGGGCGCGAGCCGAGCGTCATGCGCTCGATCACGTCGATCGGCGTCGCCTCGCGGAAGTAGTCCATGAAACCGTCGGCGCGAATCAGCGCGCGATACGCGTCCGCGCCATGTTTCGCCGCGACGTCGACGGCCTCGCGCCAAGCCGATTCGCGCGGCTCGGGCGGGCGCGGGCGCATCGACGCTTCAAGCACCGCGCCGACGGTCTGCTCGAGATTACGCAGCGCCAATGCGCGGATGCCGAACTTGCGGTGAATCACTTCGCCCTGCTCGGTTACGCGCAGGCGGCCGGCGATTGAACCGCGCGGCGAGGCGATCACCGCGCGCGTGGTCTTGCCGCCGCCGCGGCTGACTGAGCCGCCGCGACCGTGGAAGAACGCGATCTGCACGCCGGCGTTCTGTGCAATCCTGAGCAACTGCACCTGTGCGTCCTGCAGCGCCCAGCGCGAGGCGACGATGCCGCCGTCCTTGCTCGAATCCGAGTAGCCGAGCATCACCGTCTGGCGATCATCGCGCGCGGCGAGATGCGCGCGGTACACCGGATCGGCGAACAGCGCCGACAGCGTCTGTGGCGCATGTTGCAGATCGTCGACAGTCTCGAACAGCGGTGCAATGTCGAGCGGCACATGGCCGTTCTCGTCGACGAACTGCGCGCGCCGCGCAAGCGCGAGCACCGCGAGCACGTCGGCGGCGCTGCGCGCCATGCTGATGATGTAAAGGCCGATCGCGGCCGGGCCGTACGCGTCGCGCGCGTAGGCGAGTTGATCGAACACGGCGTCGAGCATTTCGCCCTTGTCGTCGGCCGGATCGGGCAGTTCGGCATCGCCGCGCGCGTAGGCTTCGAGCTTGTCGGCCTGCGCGGCCGCGTCGCTCGTCTCCCACTGCGCGTCGCCGAGCGCGGCAGCCAGCGCGGCCGCGTGCACGCGCGAATCCTGGCGCACGTCGAGGCGCGCGAGATGGAAGCCGAACGTGCGCACGCGCCACAACAAACGCCGCACCGAAAACCAGCCGGCGTTGCGGCCCTTGTTCGCGCGCAGGCTGTCGGCGAGCAGTTGGATGTCGGCGAGCAGTTCCGCTGCGGAACCGTAGGCTGCGTCCTTTTCATCCGCCGTCGCCTGCAGGCGCGCGCGCACGAACGCGAGCAGCACGCGGTACGGCATGTCGGCGTAGCGCGGATTGATCGTCGCCGCGACTTGCGGCAGCTGCGCACGATAGTGATCGATGCGGGCAAACACGGCGGCGTCGAACTGCGTGTGGCCTTGCGTCTGGCTCAACTCGCGCGCGAGTTCAACGATCTCCGCGTCGTAGCGGCGCAGCGCCAGTTCACGCTGAGCGCGCAGTGTCGCCGCGATCGTGTCGGCGTTGACGTTGGGATTGCCATCCATGTCGCCGCCGACCCAAGAGCCGAAGCGCAGCATCGTCGGCAGCGGCAGGCTTTCGCCGTAGACTTCCTTGAGCGCGGATTCGAAAACCTCGTAGAAGACCGGCACGACGCGGTAGATCGGGCCGCCGAGATAGAAACCGACGTGATTGAATTCATCCTGCACGCGCGGACGCGCGCGCGCGGCATCGGCCGTCTGCCAACCCGCGGTCAGCGCCATGCGCAGGCGCGCGAGATCGACTTCGCGTTCGTGCGGCGTGCGCTGCGCATCGAGATCGGCGATCAGGCATTGGAAAATCACCTGTTCTTTTTCGAGCAGCGTGCGGCGCACGGCTTCGGTCGGATGCGCGGTGAATACCGGCTCGATGTCGAGCTTCGACAGCCACGCGGAAATTTCTTCCAGGCCCACGCCGGCGGCCTTCAATCGCTGCAGCACGTCTTTCAAACTGTCCGGTTGCGCCGTCGCGCCCGAGCGCTCGTAATCGCGCCGGCGGCGGATGCGATGCACGCGCTCGGCGATGTTGACCACTTGGAAATACGTTGCGAACGCGCGCGTCAGCTGCTCGGCCAAATGCGGATCGAGCCCCGACACTTCGGAGGCCAGCGCCTCGGGCGACTCGCCCGCGCTGCGCAGGCGGATCGCCGTCGTGCGAATCGATTCGACCTTGGCGAAGAACGCATGCCCGAGCTGCTCGGCCAACATGTCGCCCACCATCGCACCGAGCCGGCGCACGTCTTCGCGCAGCGGCCCGTCGGTCGGTAGAAAGTCGATTTCGCGTCGCTTGTTTACGATCACCCGTACACATCCGCTGATTGCCTGATCAGCGGTACTTTGCCACGAATTGCTGCGCCGCAACAGTATGCCGGTGACGCTCCGGGCCGCCGCGGTGTGGGATCTCAGTCTTCGCCGGGCTGCGGCTTGTCGCGAGTCAGGATTTTCGACGCGATCGAATCGGCGCTGAGCTTGCCGTCGCGGATCGAGATCGTCGCCTCGTTGGCCGGTCGTTGCACGGCGCGGGTTTTCAGGTCGATGCTGCCTGATCCATCGATCCGCGAGAGGCGGATATCGGACATCGACAATGGCTTGCCCGGACGCAAATCCTTCGCGGCATTCTGCGGCTGCACGATCCACGCGCTGCCGGCCGAGCCGTCGGCGAGGCGGCCGATGCCGTCGGCGTCGATCAGCAACGCGGTCTTTTCGTCGACGCCGATACCGAAGATGCCGCCTCCTGCGCGATGCTCAGGCGAGTCGAGCCGCCCAAGGAAGGTAATGAGGCGACCTAGTCGATGACGCTGAGAGAAGTGCGTGTCGGTGATGACATTTTCGAGATAGCGATAATGGAGAAAATCGCTTTCGAGCGTCACGCCTTTGTCGAACGGATTTGCGAGCGCGACCCTCGATTCCATGCTGCCGCCGTCGAGCGCGCCGTAGCTGTAGCGTCCAAGAATCGCGAGCCCCGCGCTCGAACCGCCGATCGGCCGGTTCGCGGCGACATGCGCGTTCAGCGCCTCCTGCACGGGCGTGCCCTTCCAGTACTTGATGTAGTTGGACTGGTCGCCGCCGGCGAGGAAGATGCCGTCAGCATTCTTCAACGCGGCGATCACGCGCGGATCGAGCGACGCCTCGCGGTGGTGGAAGACGATCGTCTCGGCCGAAACGACCGGCCCCCACTCCTTCATGAACGATTCGCCGTAGCTGCCATCCGTCGGATCGTAGCTGTCGTCGCTGACCGCACGCAGGATCACGATATGTCCGTTTCCCGCGTGCTGCGCGATGAAGCGGAAAGCTGCATCGAGCTTGCCGCCGCCACCCATGAGCGCGAGGCCGAACTCGGTATGCACCGCGCGCGGCCGCGACGGCTCGCCACTGACGAAGTAGTCGAAGTTCTTGTCGCGATAGTTCTGCGCCTTGGCCACAGAAGAATCGGCCGCGTGCGCGAGGAACGCGCTGGCGAACAGTGAAAGCGAAGCGGCGATGGTGCGGATGCGCATGCGATAAGCGTCCTCGTTGTTGTGGGTCGCCCGCAATGGGCAACGCGGTTGGGCTGAGGGAAGTCCAAACCTTGACGGATGCGGCACGGTTTTTTGAAACGGCAGGCCAGGCACCCCATTTCAATCCAATCGCGGATAATCGTCTTGGCTTCCACACGGCATGACGAATCCAGTTTGAGTCCGGCAAATTTCCAGCACGAATCCGAGCGCGACCGCGGCGGCGGGGAAGCGCATGCCGCGCAGGTCGCCGGTCTGTTCCGCGAGCACAACCGCGCGCTGATCGCATTTCTATCCAGTCGTCTCGACTCGATCGCCGAGGCGCAGGAAGTCGCGCAGGAGGCCTATGTGCGCCTGCTGCGTCTGGAGAATCCGGAGCAGGTCGGATTTCTGCGCGCCTACTTGTTCCGCATCGCCTCCAACCTTGCTGTCGACCGGCTGCGCCAGCGCAACGTCCGCGCCGACGCTGCGGAGGACGAATTGTTCGAGGCCTGGCTCGACACGCCCGTGCCCGAACGCCGCGCGCTCGCCGTCGACCAGTTGCGCCTCGTGCGCGAAGCGCTGCGCGAACTGCCGCGCAAGACCAGTGCGGCCTTCGTTATGCATGCGATCGAAGGCAAGGGCTTCGATGCCATTGCACGCAAGATGAAACTCACCGAACGTATGGTGCGCTACCACGTGGCGCGCGCGATGGCGCATTGCCGCGCGCGCCTGGATGCACAGGAGGAAAGCTGACATGGACAAGACCCCCCGACCGACACCGATTCCCGACACGATGCTGCGCGCCGCCGCCGACTGGTGGACGCGCCTGCGCGACCCGCGCCGATCGTCCCACGACGAGGAAGCTTGGCTGGAGTGGAGCGCCGGCGATGCACGTCGTCTCGATGCGTTTACGCGTGTCAGCGAGCTTGGCGCGCAGCTCGGCGCGCTCGATGCCGAAACCAAGCGCGAGTTCGTTCGAGAGTTCGCCCCCGCGGCCGCGCGCGCGATCCGCTGGCGCCCGTTCGCGATCGCCGCCTCGTTGCTGCTTGCTGCCGCGGCCGGCGGCTGGGTTTGGAATCACCAGCGCGCCAACGCTGTCGAAAGCGAAAATTTTGCCACGGCGGTCGCCGTCGATCGCAACATCGCGCTGTCCGACGGCTCGCAGGTCGCGCTCGGCGGCGCGACGCAATTGACGACGCGCTACACGCACGACCGCCGCGATGTCGACTTGAATGCCGGCGAGGCGTTCTTCCAAGTTGCTCACGATACGTCGCGACCGTTCGTCGTCGCCGCGGGCAAAGTCTCGATCCGCGCCGTTGGCACCGCGTTCAATGTGCGCCGCACCGGCCAGCGCGTCACCATTGTCGTTGCCGAAGGCCGCGTGCGCGTGGCGAGCAGCGAAGTCGCGGCGAGCAGCACGCTCTCGGCGGCGGACGCACTCGAAGCGGTCGCCGGGCAGCAGATTTCGTTCGATCCGCGCGCTTCGGGCCTGACGGTGAGTTCGATCTCGCCGAATCGCGCGACAAGCTGGCGCGAGCATCGCCTGGAATTCGTCAACGAGCCGCTCGACTCGGTCGTCGCCAACATCAACCGCTACTCAACGCGCCCGCTCGTACTCGCGGATGCGCAGCTCAGCACGCTGGCGTTTACCGGCACGGTCGATCCCGGCGCGCTCGACGGTTGGCTCAAGGCGCTGCCGAAAATCATGCCGCTGCGCGTCGATGCCGGCAACGAACGCGTGACGATCGCAGCGATCGAGCGCAAGGCGCGCTGACCTTATTCAATTTGCGCCGGTTCTCCACGGCCACACTTCGTGCTGGCCTAGTTCGTCATTCCCGCATGCTTCTGGCGGGAATCCAGTGCCTTCGCATTATTGCTTCGTAGTGTCAGGAAAGAAAAAAAGAGTCACTGGATCCCCGCCAAGAGCGCGCGGGAATGACGAGCGAAAAAGTGTTGGCTTGGAGTTTGTTTCCAGCATTTCAAAATTTCGTCACTGAGTCGTCATGGCCATACGCGGCACTTCCGCCGCAGATTATGGGGATATTCATGGGTCGTTCCGGGGTGGGATTGCATCGGGGATTTTCACTGCTGTTGACCGTCGTTCTCCTGTTCACCGTCGCAGCCGCGCACGCGCAAGGCCCGGCGGCGCGGCTGGATTTCTCGATTCCGCCGCAACCGTTGTCGAGCGCGCTGATCGAATACTCCAAGCAGGCCAACGTACAGGTGCTCACCTCCGGCGCGAATCTGGAGAACGCGAAGTCGCCCGGCGTCAGCGGCAAGCTCACCGCCGCGGCCGCGCTGAACAAGCTGCTCGAAGGCACGGCGTTCGCGCCGGAGTTCACCGACGCGAGCACGGTCGTGGTCAAGCCGGGCGCGGCCAAACCGGTGCCGGCGAAAACCGGCGAGCCGCAGGCGCGCAAGTCTCCGGCGCCTGAACCTCAGGCGCCGGCGGAACTGCAAAAAGTCACGGTGACCGGCTCGATGATTCCGCGCGCGCAGGTCGAAGGCCCGGCGCCGATCACCATCGTCAGCGCCAAGGACATCGCCGAACGCGGCTTCGCCACGACGGCGGACATCATGGTCTCGCTGAGCCAGAATCTCGGCGCGGTCGACAACAATCAGAACACCAACGGTTTTTCGAACGGCGCGCTGGCGGTCGATCTGCGCGGCCTCGGTCCCAATCACACACTGGTTCTGATCAACGGCCGGCGCATCGCGGACTATCCGCAGTCGTACAACGGCGAGAGCAACTTCACCGACATCACCAACATCCCCGCGTCGTTGATTGACCGCGTCGAAATCCTCACCGGCAGCGCCTCGGCGATCTACGGCTCGGACGCGATCTCGGGCGTCATCAACTTCATCATGAAGAAGAAGGCGGACGGCACGACGCTCGACTACCGCATGGGCGACACTCAGCACGGCGGCGCGGCATCACAGCGCATCACCCTGACCAGCGGCTGGTCGAACGACAAATTCGATTCGGTGTTCGGCGTCGAAATCTACAACCAGGATCCGCTCTGGGACTACCAGCGCAGCTACACCGCCTCGCGCATCAACGATCCACGCTATGCCGCCAGCCCGACGAGGGTCTCTGCGCCGACGTTCGCGATCATGAACGAAGACGGAGATTACATCGACCCGGGCAAGGCAACCTGCGACAAGCTTTCCTATCTCAACCAAGGCACCGTGCAATACCTGACGCGCCGCAACTACGGCAACTATTGCGGCAGCCTTTCCGATGTCGGTTACGGCACGTTGCAGAACGCGCGCCGTGCGGCCAACTTCTACGGTTCGGCGACATATCACTTCAACGAGCACATGGATTTCTTCGCCGACGTGCAGTACAGCACCTCGCACCAGGAAACCTACAACACGCAGTTGAAGTGGCAGAACAGTTATCAACTCAACGGCGATTCCGCGCCGACGCCGTTCTACAACACGGCGACCGACCAGGTCGAGCAATGGCAGCGCCAGTACTTCACCTACGAGGAAAACGGCGGCCTCAAGCGCGCGATGATCCGCAACATCAACAACACGTTCTCGATCAACACCGGCGTCAAGGGCTCGTTCGGTGATTCGTGGAACTACGAAGCGTTGTTCAGCCACGCGCAGAACGATCTCAAATCGAAATGGCCGGCGCTCGTTTCGGCCAAGGCACAGGCTTTCTACCTCGGTCCTTCGCTCGGCGTCGATGCGGATTCCGGCTATCAGATGTACTACGCGCCGCACGATCGCCTGTACACGCCGCTCACTCCTGCGCAGTTCGCCTCGATCACGCAGGATTCGCTCGATCACGACAAGAGCCGCGCCGAGAACTATTCGATCAAGGTCGACAACACCGAGCTGTTCCAGTTGCCGGCCGGTGCCGTCGGCTTCGCCGCGACCGCCGAATTCGGCAACCAGTATTTCGGCCTCAAACCCGATCCGTTGTCGCTCGACGGCAGCTATTTCGGCCTGCACAACACGGTCGCCGTCGGCTCGCGCAGCCACTCGGGCGCGGGCTTCGAGTTCAGCGTGCCGATCTTCTCGCAGCTCACTGCCACCGCCGCCGGCCGCTACGACCGCTACGAATTCAGCGCCAATTCGGCGAGCAAATTTACTTATGCGCTCGGCCTGGAATATCGCCCGATCGACTCGCTGCTGCTGCGCGGCTCGTACTCGACCGGCTTCCGTGCGCCCGACCTCGCCTATCTGTACGCGGGCCCGAGCGGATCGAGCTCCAGCGGCACCGACTACTATCGCTGCGCCAAGGAAGAACCCAATGTGGACATCGGCGATTGCGACTGGAGCGACGTGAACTTCAACGGCCGCAGCAACGGCAGCCTCAACCTGCGGAACGAGACGAGTAAATCGGCCACGTGGGGCTTCGTGTATTCGCCGGTGAGCAACCTCGACTTCTCGGCCGACTACTACATCATCAACCTCAAGAACGAACTCGTCTATCAGGACAGCGACCAGATTCTGCGCTGGGAAGCGCAATGCCGCCTGGGTCAGCTCGACATCAATTCCGGCCTGTGCCAGGCGGCGATCAATCAGGTCTTCCGCAACGCCAGCGGCAATATCACCTCGGTGCTCGTGCTGCCGATCAATGCCGCCACGCATCGCACCTCGGGCACGGATTTCAAAATCCACTACCTCTGGCAAACCGACCGTATCGGCAGTTTCGACTTCAACCTCGGCGGCACCTACGTCGTCACCAACCGCATCCAGAATTTCCCGGGCGATCCGTTCGACAACGAGCTGACCAATTACTACGTCTACGTGATTCCGCGCAGCAAGGCCAACTACTCGGTGACCTGGAATTACAGCGACTTCACCACGACGATCTACGGCGCGCGCATCGGCGGCCTGCCCAACTACGACGGCGACCAGCGCATGGGCCCGACCATGCTCTACAACGCTTCGTTCGGCTATCGCTGGAGCAAGAACGTCAACGTCGGCGTCACCGTCAACAACCTGTTCGATTCCAAGCCGGGCCGCGACTACACCTGGGTCTCGTATCCGTACTACCCGACCCGCTGGTTCAATGCGCTCGGGCGCGCGCTCTATGTCAATCTCAACGTCAAGTTCGGCGGTGAGAACAACTGAGACAACGTCACTGCATTCCTGCGCCGCGAGGGCTCGTCGCGCGTCCGCCTCACCGCCGACAATCGAGGAGCAGGGGCCGGCTGCCACGGTACGCAACGCCGATGGCAGCCGTTTTTTTAGGAGTTTTGTTTCCTTAGCTGGCGGCGCGGTTTTCGCCGCGCTCGCGAGCTGCGGTTCGGTGACGAAATCTGTTTCTGCTGTGACCGACTCCGCAGCTCCCGTCGCGGCACGACACGCGCACGACATCGTTTCACCGCACGGCACTCGCACCGACTTCTATTATTGGCTGCGCGACGACACACGCAGCCAACCTGCCGTGCTCGACTATCTGGCGGCAGAGAACGCCTACTACGAACGCCGCATGCGGCCGCTGCGCTCGCTGGCGGACACCCTCTACGCAGAAATGATCTCGCGCATCGGGCGCGACGATTCGACGCTGCCGGTCAAGATTGGCCACTGCTGGTATCAGACGCGCTACGCGAACGGGGCCGACTATCCACAATATCTGCGCCGCTGCGCTACGCCCGATGCTCCGGAGCAGGCGCTGCTCGACGAAGCGGAATTGGCACGCGGCCACGACTACTATCACGTTCGCTCGACCGAAGTCAGCCCGAACGAAAGCTTGCTCGTCTATGCCGAGGACACGACGGGCCGCTATCAATGCACACTCCGCATCATAGATCTCAACAGCGGCACTACGCTGGCAGATGTGATACCCGGCACGTCCGGCTCGATGGTCTGGGCGGATGACAACCGGACCTTGTTCTACGTTGAGAATGACCCGACGACACTGTTCACCGTGCGCGTGCGCCGCCATGTACTCGGCGCCGATCCGAAGTCCGATCCGATCGTCTATGCCGAAGCGGACAACCGTTTCTCGATCGATCTCGCGCGCAGCGGCGACAACCGTTTCATTCTGATCCGCCTGGCCAGCAGGGAAACCAGCGAAGTGCGTTTTCTTCCGACGAACGCACCGCAAACAGCGCCCAAGATTCTCTCGCCGCGCGAATCCGGCGTGGAGTATCACGCCGACCACATCGAAGACCGCTGGGTGATCCACACGAATTGGAAGGCGCCGAATTTCCGCGTGCTCGAAGCCGAGGATGCGCACATCCACGACAAAAACCGCTGGCGCGAAATCGTTCCCGCCGACGACAGCATCCTGATCGAACGCGTCGTGCTGTTCAAAAATTACCTCGCGCTCGGCGAACGCAGCGACGGCCTGCGCCGAATCCGCGTCGTGCGCCGCGGCGACGGCAATACGTTCCACATCGCGCCCGGCTGGGAGGATTACGCAGCGCTGCTTGGTGATAATCCCGAGCAGGACAGCGACGTGCTGCGCTACGAATACACCTCGCTCGCCGCACCGCGCACCGTGTGCGACCTCGACATGCGCAGTGGTCGGCAGACGCAATGCCAGCAGACACCTACGCCCGGCTACGATCCGTCGCGATACGTTGCCCGCCGCATCTGGGCTACCGCGCGCGACGGCACGCGCATCCCGGTTTCGCTGATCTATCGTAAGGACTTGCGGCTCGACGGCTCCGCGCCGCTGCTGCAGCTCGGTTACGGCGCCTACGGCGTGTCGTCCGATCCGAAATTCGATCCGGCCTACCCTTCCCTGCTCGACCGCGGCTTCGTCATTGCGATCGCGCACGTGCGTGGCGGCGCGGAAATGGGCAGCCGCTGGTACGAGGCGGGAAAACTCCTCAACAAGAAGAATTCGTTCGACGATTTCATCGATGTCACGCGCTTCCTCGTCGCGCAGCACTACGTCTCGGCATCGAACGTATTCGCCGTCGGACGCAGCGCCGGCGGGCTGCTGATGGCCGCGGTCGCGAACAGGGCACCCCGGGAATACCGCGCCATCGCCGCGGGCGTGCCGTTCGTCGACGTACTCACCACGATGCTCGACGCGAGCGTGCCGACGACGACCGACGAGTACGAAGAATGGGGCGATCCGCGCGAGAAACGCTACTACGACACCATCCTGTCGTACTCGCCCTACGACAATGTCGAGGCGCAGGACTATCCCGCGCTGTACGTCACGACCAGCCTCAACGATTCGCAAGTGCAGTACTACGAGCCGGCGAAATGGGTCGCCAAGCTGCGCGCGATGAAAACGGATTCGCACCCGCTGCTGTTCAAGATCGACATGGCCGGCAGCCACAACGGCAAGAGCGGCCGCTTCGCGCGCTATCGCGAGACGGCCGACATGTATGCGTTCTTTCTCAACCAGTTGCATATCGTGCGCTAGCACTTTTTTGCTCGTCATTCCCGCGGGCTCCTGGCGGGAATCCAGCGACTCCCACGCTCCCATGTGATTTTTCCTGCGCACGTGCGAATCACGCTTCCGACAGGCACACTCTCGGACACGCAAAATGACGGCACGGGCGGCAATGGGGACCCTCGACGACCAGGCGACGCAGGCGCAGTTCCGCGACTTGCTCGAACGCCATCGCAAGATCGTGTTCAAGGTGGCCAACACCTACGCCCGCGCGCCGGAGGACCGCGCTGATCTGGCGCAGGAAATCGTCGCGCAGTGTTGGCGCGCATTCGGCCGCTACGATGCACAGCGAGCGTTCTCGACCTGGCTCTACCGTATCGCGCTCAACGTCGCGATCTCGTTCGTGCGCGGCGCGGCGCATCGCGACAAACACTCGGTCGCTTTGGATGAGTCGCTGCACGACGTCGCCAGCGACGCCGAATCCGAAACCGACGAGCGCGTGCGCGCGCTGCATCGCTTCATCGACCAGCTCGACGCACTCGACCGCGCCCTGCTCCTGCTCTATCTGGAAGAACGCAGCTATCGCGAGATCGCCGACGTCCTCGGCATCTCGGAAACGAACGTAGCAACCAAGATCAGCCGGCTCAAACAACGCATCCGCGCCGACATGGCGGTGGACCACTCGTGAGGAATCGCCCCATGGAACTCGACGACATGAAACTCGCATGGCAAACACTGGATCGGCGGCTGGATCTGCAGAACGCACTATTCCTGCACCAGTTCAAGCAAGACCGGCTCGACAAGACGCGCTCGCGCCTGCGCCGGCTGTACTGGGGCAAGATCGTGCAGATCCTGTTCGGCGACGCGCTGATTTATTTCGGCATCATGTCCACCATCCGCTATCACGACATACCGCATCTGTTGGCCTGCAGTTTGTTCATGCTGGCCTATGGATTGCTCACGGTGATTTTCGGCGGCGTGACCATCGGCAGAATTTCCCGCATCGACTACACCGCACCGGTGGTGGAAATCCAGAAGCGTGTCGACGCCCTGGATCGAACCTACGCCATGGCCAGCCTGTGCCTGGGACTGCCATGGTGGTTCCTGTGGATCGCTATCTTCGTACTGGAAATGAAGGCCAATCTGGGCATTGATCTCTTCATCACGCTGCCCGCCTTCATCTGGATCAACGCGGCCATCGGTGTGGCTGGATTCGTCGCGACCGTATGGTACCTGCGCCGGCGCAATGCTCGTTCGGCCGGGGGTGCGGACGACACCGACACTCCGCGCAGCCTGCGCGAGGCGAAGGGCGAGCTGGACGAAATCGAGCGGTTCGAGAAGATGTAGCCCCGCTCGTCATCCGCACCTGCTCTTTTTTCTCGTCATTCCGGCGAAAGCCGGAATCCAGTGTCTTTCTTTCTCGGGCGGTGGGATGAAAGGCAAAGTCGCTGGATTCCGGCTTTCGCCGGAATGACGGACGAGGCCAAGCAAGCGCCCTAACGACCGTTTATCTTTTCATCGCGAATAAGCGATATAATGCCCGCCCCTCCCCGCCGAGGGGCGCTGCATTTTCGCGATGCGAAATCAGGCTCGGCGGGCTTTCGGGTTCCATCAACCGAAACCGCGCCCAGTAAATCACTGGA